>Ga0316222_1000204_pt1 | contig 96309 bp, 71 predicted proteins | sample TBH18011metaG_FD_206008 | JGI IMG/M metagenome (GOLD analysis project Ga0316222, IMG submission 206008) | Freshwater microbial communities from Trout Bog Lake, Wisconsin, USA - TBH18011 | ecosystem: Environmental > Aquatic > Freshwater > Lake > Hypolimnion/Profundal zone | place: USA: Wisconsin...
CACAGTTTCACAGCGGATTGTTGCCCGTAGTTTTTTCGGAAAGCTTCTTCGGCGGCAATATCACCGTCACCCGGCTTACCTTCTGCGCCAGCGAAATGCCCTTCTTCTTCTTGTTCAACTCGTCGTCGGAACTGCTGACGGCTTCGGAAGGCGCGGCGGAGTTTTCACTGGCCATGCCCTGGCTCGTGGCGTTGGCGGCGGTGCCTTGCGCCATTCCCTTGCTGCCGCTGGTGTCGCCGCTGATCTGGCTGTTCGACAGCAGCGAGCTGCCGGAACTGTCGCCGCTGACGCTGATGCCGCCGATGCCGATAATCGTGCTGGAGCCCAAACTCTGCCCGCTGACGCTGGCGAGACCGCCGGACAGCGCGGTCACGCCGACATTTTGCTGGGCATTAATGTCGAGATTGTTGCGGGCGAAAATGACGCCGAGGATGTCGCCGGTGGCGTTCAGCTTGATGTTGCTGCCGATGACGCCGGACCCGCTGGCATCAATGTTGCGGTCGGCCGAGACGAACGTGGCGTAATTGTAATTTGCCAGGCCGCTGCCGTTGCCGGCCAGCACGGTCTGTAGCGCAGACTGACCGCTGCCGGAGAGGTTTAACTGCAAATCCTGGTTGGCGGCCGGCGCGAGATTCAGGACGGTGGTCAACTGCGACCAGACGGCGGCGGAAACCTGGACTTTGATTGGCGACGCGCCATCGGTGATCACCACCGTGTCGGGTGAATCACCGGCAGCGGCGGTGATAAGCGTGCCCTGGATGGTAGGCAGGGTGAGATTGGCCGCCGACAGGACCTGGCCGTTCACATCGTGGAGTTCCAAACCGGCCAGCAGTTGCACGATGGCATCCGGGCTTTGGGTGCCATTCAACGAAAGCTGGACGACGCCACCGGCGCTGGCGCTGACGGTGCCGTTGGGTGCCTCGACCAGGATGTTGCCCACGGTCAGGCCGGTGTCGCTCGGGAAGGTGGTGGCCAGGATGCCGCTGCCGGGAATGGTGGGCGTTTCCGTCGTGACCTGATGGGTCGAGGGATCGACGCTATAATCATAGACGATGACATAGCCGTTGCCGCCGCTGCCGCAATTGACGTTGCCAGCGAGCGATTCCACGGTGACGTTGCCGCCGTCGTAGGCAGCGATGCGCGAGCCATTGACATTGATGTCGCCATCCGCAATGACGCTCACATTGCCCTGGTCGGCGGTGTAGATGCCGCGCGCGGTGGTGGAATTGACGGTGAAATCCGCCGAGCCGGCATTGATGCTACCGCCGGCGAAAATGGAAATGTTTCCGCCATTCAGGGAGGCGATGGCGCTGGAATACATGGTCAGGTCGCCCGTGAGGTTGATGGAAATGTCGGAACCGGTGTTGAACAGTTTTGCCAGCGGGTAGGTGTCACCCACCTGGTAAAGACCGACCCCAAACGAGGTCACGCCCGGCGTGGTGCCTAGATCCAGGCTGCCGGCCGTGATGGCAAATTTTCCGCCGCCGCCAATCGAGTAGCCGAGCGCGCCGGTCGGCGCCGTGCCAAGTGAATTATACAACGTCAGCAGCGCTTGGGCGGAGGCGGCGTCCAGCACAGACACGGTGGTGGTCAGCGGCACGGTGTCAGTCGGCGAGTCGGCCCATTGCGGCACGCCGTTTTTGTAGACCTGGACGGTCAGGTTTTGCAGGAGCTGCAGCACGCTGGCCACGCTGATGCCCGGGATGTCCTGATAGGTCAGTTGCTTGGTCGTCGGATTGTAGGAAAGGCTGGTGAGCAGCGCGATGGCCGAGATGGGATTCCCGTTAATCGTGTTGTTGACGGCCTGGGACAGCAAAGACAAATCGGGCGCCACCTCGCCCGGCTGGCTCAACACGGAACTCAAATCCACTGTGGTGAAAGATCCCCGATTGTAAATGGCACCACCCACCGTCAACCCGCCGTCGGTGGCCGGGTTCAAAATGCCCAAGTTCTCCAGGTTGAGCTTGGCCGCCTGGCCGACCGTGATGCTGGTGACGTCGGCGGCGTTCAGGTTCATGCCTTGAAACCCGCAGTTGTTCATGTTGCCGACCACGTTGATTTGCGCCGCCTCGGGCACATCGAGAAACATCAGGTCCATGTCGCCCGAAATGTTCAGCGCGATGGGCGTGGGATTGCCCAAATGAACCGGCGAGTCCGCATGGCCGCCCAGCCCATACATATCGGAAAACGTCTGGCTACCGTCATAAATCTGGCTGGCATTGCCGTCCGAGACAATCAGGTCGAAAACTTGCGGCGCACCGCCTTCGGTCGGCAGGCTGCCGACCAGCGAGCCGCCGCCGGTGGTGTTGATGGTCAGGCTGCCCGCCGGCGAAGGGAAAAGAATGAGCTGGTCGAAAATCGCGTCGCCACTGCCGGTCAGCACCACCCCGCCCGCGCCCGCCGTGACATTCAAAATCGAAGGATAAATGACGGGCACCTCCACACCGATGCGCGGCGGCGACAGCGAGGCGGTCGAGGGCACGCCCAACTGCACCTGGTTGCCGGCCGTCAGATTGACATAGTCGTCCGGCGCATAATCAAAAGCGTGATAGGACGCCGCGCCTTGGTTGTCGTTGAAATCCCCGTTGGGATTGCGCACCTCCTGCAAATAAATGTTCTGCGCCGCCGTCACGTTCCAGCCGCCGCTGATCAAGCTCAGGGCGAAATTCGGGTTCGCCGCCGACGTGCCGGCGCTGCCGGTGGTGCCGAGCACATAATTGCCGAACGCATTCACGACCGGGTTGCCGTTCGCGTCCATCAGCACGCCGGCATAAATGCTGCCCGTGCCGTTGGCCACAAGATAATTGCCGACGACATTTCCGCCCGCCACGATGTTCACGTTTCCAATCTGGCCGCTGCCAAAACCATAGGCGCCGGAGCCCGCCGTGCCGTCCGTCAGGCCGGAGTTGATAAAATTGCCGTCATATAAATAGCCGCCATTGCCCGGCAGCACGCTCGTGACATTTCCGCCCGCCGTCAGGTTGACATCGCCGCCCGCCCAAGTGCTGATGCCGCCGATGCCATAAAACGAATCAATGTAATAGCCCTGGCTGGCCGAACTGGCCGAAGTAAAATTGTAACCCCGCGCGTCCGAACCGGTGTCAATGTTGCCCGCCAGCGCGTGGACATTGATGCTGCCGCCGGCCGTCGTGCAAACATGGCCGGAACCCACCGTGATATTCTGGCCGGCGACCAAGCTGATATCGCCCGCCCCGGTCAGCAGCGAACTGTTGCCGCTGAAGGCGATGCTGCCCGTGCCGGACTGGACCGCGCCGCCACTGTATCCGGCCTCCAGAGTCACCGACCAGTTATTCGCGTCCGTGAGCAGCGACCGGTTGCCAAAAGTGATGTTGCCGCCGGCCTCCATCGTCAGCGTGCCGGTCGGGTTGCCGGTGCTCGTGCTCAAGTTCCAGGTCGTGTTTCCATTGACGGTGATGTTGCCGGTGGCCTGCAACAGGATCGTCGAAAAGCCCGCGAACGCCGTGTTCACGTTGATCGCACCGCCCGCCGTGGACGTGCCCAAGATGATATTCACCGGGTCGAGCAAAAATTCGCCGCCGGTGAAACCGGCCTGCGCGGTCGCATTCATCGTCGAATCCAGTGACTGGATGGTCGGCGCGCTGATCTCCACGTTGCCGCCGTTGCCGCCGTTCGCGCCGCCGGCGGTGACAATCGAACTGCCCGTGGTGTCGCTGAAAGTGTTGCCCGCCTGGATGGTCACGTTGCCGCCCGCGCTGCCGCCGGCCGAACTGTCGCCTTGCGCCAAAATCTGTGAGTTCGCGCCAAGGTTGACCGAATCGTCCGCCACCAGCTCGATGACGCCGTTCTGGTTTTGCACCGAGTTCGCCTGGATGAGGCCATTTTGATTTACCACTTTTGCGTTCAGCGCAATCGTGCCACCGTCGGCGATGAGGTTGCCATAATTGTCCACCGAGCCTTGCGGCAGCGTGACGTTCATGCTCATGCCGCGACCGTCGGGCCGCTCGCTCAACGTCACCGTCTGGCCGGCGGCCAGGCCGATGTTGCCGCCGTCCGCCGTGATGGTGCCGTGGTTCTCAATTTTGTCGGCGATGAGAAAACAGTCGCCGCCATTGCCGATCTTGATGGTGCCGTAGTTCACGATGCTCGCCAGCGGCGGCGGGCCGTTGAACTCCCAACTGCCACCGGAGTTTTGCGGCGGCACGCAGTTGGCCGTGGAAACCACCAGCCCGGCGGCGCTCACGAACGAATCCGGCCCAAAATAAAAGCCCGACGAGTTGAGCAGGATCACCACACCGTTGGCGTTGAGGGTGCCGTAAATCTGCGATGCGCTCTGGCCGCCGATGCGGTTCCAGACGATGCCGCCGGTGGACGGCTGGACGAAGGTCGTGGTCTCGCCGGCGGCGATGTTGAAGCTCTGCCAGTTCAGGACCGCGCCGTTGCCGGCGGTGATGGTGAGCTGCGAGCCGCTGGCGGACAGCGTGGCGTGGCCGCGCTGGACGCTCATGCCCGCAGGATTCGCCAGCACGTTCAAGGTGAAGCTGAACATCGCCAGCAGCGCCACCGCGCGGCGCACCAGCGAATCGCACCGGAAGGTTTTCCAGAGGACAAGGTTGAAATATTTTGTCTTCATAAAAAATTAAAACTGCGCACCGAGGCCGAAATAAACCTGCACCGATTCCGCCCGCGTCAGCGCCGAACTGATGATTGGCAGGGCCACAGTGACCCGGCAGTCCAGATGGCTCCCGATGTTGCCCACAACGCTGGCACCGTAGCCCCAGAACGACTCATGCGTGCTGGTAGTCGGGGTGACCTGCTGCAACAGATACGTCTGGCCGTAATCCATGAACACCGACGCGCGCACCCAGAACGGGACGTCGCCGTCCACCATGCCGATGTTGACCAGCGGCGTGCGCGGCTCCAAGGACACGCGCCAGCCGGTGTCGCCATAGACCTCGCCGGACTGGTAGCCGCGCACGCCGCTGGTGCCGCCCATGGCGTATTGCTCATTGCTGAAAAGCGGGCAGGACGCCCACTGGCCGTCGGCGCGGATGAGCGCCGTCCAGTCCTTGTAAAGCCGCTGTTCGCGCGACGCGCCACCGATGACCGTCCAGTATTTATCCTTCGCCGTGTTCACCGAATTGGTCTTGGTGCCACCGCTCGCATTGGTATAGACGTTGTGGTAGCCGGCACAGTAAGTGTGCTGGGCTAGCGAACCGATGTTGGCGAGGTTGTAGTTCGCCTGCACGTTGAAGGTGCTGCTGCCATACGAATCCGGCAGCGAAGCGCTCAGGCCAAAGTTGATGGGAAAATATGTCACGTTGGTATAAACCGGCTTCTGGCCCGTGGCCAGGGTGGAAGGAATCTTGATGACGGTGCCGTTGTTCGTGATGGTTTCGACGGCGTAGATGATGTTCGTATTGAAGCTGGTGTTGTAGTATTGCTTGAAATCCAGGCCGGCAGAAAAAGTGGAGGCCAGGTTGCCCAGCGGCGGCAGCGGCAGGGAAAGCTTTTCGCCGATGCCCTGATTGAGCGTGATGTTTTCGCCGGCGGTCTGCTGGCTGATGCTCAGCAGCGGCGTGTTGACGTAGTTGCTGATCGCGCTGTATTTCACACCGGTGTCGGAGGTGGAACGGCTGGCGTATATATTCAGCTCCGGCCGGCCGGTCGGTGGCGGCAGGTTGAATTTGTGCGTGATCTCGTTGTAGCCGAATGAGCCGCCGCTGTTGTCCACCTGCGCCTCCACGGCCGCCGGCGGGCCGAGCGGCATCCGGTAATAGCCGCCGTAGTTCGCCACCAGCGGATAGTCCAGCGGCCAGAAATAATAGTTGCTGTGGGTCTTGTAATTATCCGGCGAAAAGGAGTAGTTCACCCCGACCTGATGCTCCAACTGCCAGAGGTTGTCGTATTGCGAACTGAAGTTGACGCGCGAATTCGGCGTGCCCGGCGAACACTGGTCGTTGGCGACTTCCAGCCGCGCGTGCAGCGGCACCGTGTCCTTGACCTTGAGCGTCAGCTCGCTCGTGCCGGGCTCCAGGCCGGGGCCGATGACCGGATAAATCTGCCGGTCGCGGCTGGCGTTGGCCGTGTCGAGCTCGCGCTGGAAGACGTGCGAGTTCAGCAGCATATTCGTGTGCAAACTCGGCAGCGCGCGCAGGACATTGGGCGTGCTGAACCAGTTGTTCCCCTTCACGTTGATCGCCGCGAGCCGGCCCTCGGTCACCTTGATGGTCACCACGGCGTTGGTGAGCTTCTGCGGCGGCAACGCCACGGACACCGTCACATACCCGCGCTCGCGATACGCCATTTGCAGCTCGCCCAGCGCGGCGCGGATGTCGGCAAACGCGACATTGGTGCCGAACGCGTCCGGCACGTTCGTGAAGACGTGGCCGAGGCTCGCCGGCGCCAGCACCGTGTTGCCGGTGACGAGATATTTTTCCACCTTGAACCGCGGCCCGGCGTTGGTCGAAGCATCCTTTTTCTTGACGGCGGCCACGGCGGCAACGGCCATGACGGGATTGGCCGGGAGCGGCGCGGCCGGCGGCACGGGCTGTTTCGGAGGTGTGTCGCCCAGCTCGGCCAGCTTCTGCTGCATGGCCGCGCGCGCCTGCGCCTGCGCCGCCGTGTCCGCCGGCTCCGCGCGCAGGTGCGGCGCGAGCAGCACTGTCATCAGCAGCAGCCACGCCACGAGCGCCGCGCCGGGGCGCTTGAAATAATTTTTCGGCTCCGCCGTCAGATTCTGCTGCCGCCACTCGCTCGGCGTGACGCCAAAACGCTTTTTGAACATCGCGTTGAACAGCCCCAGATGCCGGTAGCCGCTTTCGTAGGCCACGTTGATGACCTTGGCGTTGGCGTCAGCGAGGAGCTGGCGCGCGCGCTGGAGGCGCAGCTCGGTCTGGCGCTTGCGCAGCGGCACGCCGAACTCGGCGCGAAACAGCCGGCTGAAATGCCGCTCGCTGCAATGCAGCCGCTCGGCCAACTCCGTCAACGAGCGCGTCGCCAATTCCGCGTCCGGCATCTGCGCGACGAGCTGGCGAAACCGCTCGTGCAGTTTGTGGCCCGGGTCTTCCACCGGCGACACCGCCAGCACGCCGGCCACCGCCTGCGACCAGAGCTGCAGCAGCGCCGAGCGCATGGTCAGGTTTTCCCGGCCGGGCTGGACGACGAGGCGCGAAAATTTCTGCCCCACCGCCTCGGTGGCGGCGAAGAAAATGGCGTGCGCGGAAAGATTTTTGCCGGCCAGCTCCAACTGATGGCCTTCCGCGACCGTGATCAGGCCGTTGAGGAATTCCGGCTGGACACAGAAAAATTCCAGCTTGAGCGGGCCGAGCTGGCTCGCGCGCAACACCAGATGGGAGGCGGCCGTGGCCACAAAGCCGTCGCCGGCCTGTAGCTCCCGCGCACCGCCGCCCTGCAGCCAGTAGCCCATGCCCTCGGCCACGCGCACCACCGTCCACCCGGACGCCGCCGGCGACCATTCGCCGGAGGGGCGGAGGGTGGTCTCCTGTAGGATGAGATGTCGTTCCATGGCCATCAGTCAGCAGAGAATGCGGGTATTGTGTGTCTCTCCGGTTTCGGCTTCGTGACGATTGGGCAACTTCCCCGGCCGCCACCTGGCCGGAAACTGATGGCCGGCGTTTTCCGGCCAGCCGGCAAAACCGGCTTCACCCGATTGCCACGGACTTTTAACCCGAACGTCGCTGGCCAATTTGGCCGACGGGCTTAAGCTGGGCGCATGGAGAATATTTCCGAAAAGTTGGCAATGTATCTGGCGGTGCGGGCAGTCTGCGACACCAAGCCGGCAGTGTGGCGGCGGTCGGAGAAGTTCGCGGAGGCCTACGCAGATTTTTGCACATCCGTAAAAAAACTCATCCAGCTCCAGCCGGCGGCGGACATCTTCCGGTCCGTGACCCGGGGCATCGCCGTGGAGACGGCGGTGGCCGACACGATCCTCACCACGGAGCTGGACGAACTGGTGGAGCAGTTCGAGGCGGTGGACGTGGCGTTTGTGGATGACTACACGGCCGCCCGGACCGGGGAACCCGTCACCGGCCCGCTGCTGCCGGCCAGGCTGACGGCAGGGTGAATTATTTATTTTCCGATGAATCTACGGCGGCAACGAATTTATGAGTGGCTTGGGCGGCGGCTGTTCCCGCGCCGGCAGGACTGGCAGCAACGGCAGGACGCCAAAATCCTAGCGCACACCGTGGCATTTTCCCTGACCCTGGGAGTGGTCATGGCGGAATTGATCCGCTACGCGTATAACCATAAAAGATAACCGGCAACACTCTCCTCCCCTCCCCAGACCTGCACGCCAATTTATTTTCTGGCACCGTCCAGCCCTTTCTCCACACCGTGAAATGGTTTCACCGCATCGCGACCGGCTTTCACCGCGTGGTGAACTTCTTTCACCACACTATGAGACCGGTTTACCGCGCCGTGAACTCATTCCACGACACCGCTCAACCGGTCCACCACACCGCGAAGGGATTCCACCGTTCCGCAGGATTGTCCCACCGCTCCGCGAAAGCGCTTCAACACGCCATGAAAGATTTTCAACTCACCGAGAAACCGCTTAAACTCACCGAGAAATCATTTCAACTCACGGAGAAATCATTTCAACACGCCGAGAAATCATTTCAACACGCCAAGAAATCATTTCAACACGCCGAGAAATCGTTCCAACACGCCGAGAAATCATTTTTTTTGGCTCTGTCCCGCCGTCCCGATACGGCTGAAACTATTTTGTTTACAATAAGTTATGTCCGAAAACGGCCATAATCGCAAAACCGCACCACAACTGAACAATAGGCACCTTCGTTCATGGCGTGACGCGCCTTTCGGCGTCTTGAACGGGAGATTTTAGCCGCGCTTGGAGCCTAACGGCGGGGGAGCATGAGCAGGAATTTTAGCCACGCCAACTTCTGTCATCTAGGACCTAACTTGGCTTGGGCACCAGAAAATGCTGCCAGCGGTCGTTTTCAGGGATCAGGTCGGAATAGCCCTGCTGCCGGAGCCGGCCCTGAATTTCCGAGGGAATGCCCGGCTGGGGATACATGTCAAACTTGATCGGCCGGTTCTGGCTGACGAGCGTGTGCATCCGGATTTCCCAGCCGTGCATCAACACGCTGATTTCCGCAAAATCACCCGGCGGCGCGGACTTGACGAGTGAAGTGTTCATAGCGCTGTTAAGTTAATCAAATTTTTCTATCAAAGTCCAGCCGGCAGTGGTTTATAAAACTTGTTTTCCAAAATCAAAAGACCGACGCGGACGAATCCGCGCCGGTCTGGGACAGCCAAACAACAATCAATAGTGGCCGGGCGTGATTAGGCTGGTGAGGTTGTTATGGTTCACGCGCATCTTGTAGAGCGGGATGTTCGTATTGGGCTTGGAATTGACGATTTCATTCTCCACGCTGCCGCCCACGAAGTTGGTGCCGCCGCCCTGATAGTCCAAGAGCCCAAGGAAGGTGCCGCTGGCTAAGCCGGAGCCCTTGGAACCCAGCTGGGGCTGCGTGATTTTCTGGTCACCCGCCTGGTTCAACTGGGTTTGCGTGGTGGGAAAAAACACCACTTCTTCCGCCCAGTAGGGATACTTGCCTTCGATGACCGGGGTGAAATCATTGGCATTGGTGGCGGAAGCGTTGGAGGGCAGCGCCGCTGTCGGCAGGCCGCCTTCAAATGTCAGCAGCCCAAGCCAGGTGGTGCCGCTCCAAGCCGATTGCGCATCCGAGAATGACAGGTAGCCGATGGAGGTGTTGTTGACGCTGGTGCCGTTCAAGACGCCGCGCAGGTCGCCGCCGCCCACACAGCCGGGACCCCAGCTGAAAATGCTATTGGCATAGTTGACATTGCCATAACCTGCCGGGCCGACCACATTGTTGGTATTGGCGCTGTCGGTCGTAAAGTATTTGGCCCAGGTAAAATTGCCGGCATTGGTGCCGGTGTTGAACATATAGACGGGCGCGTTGAAGAGCCACTTGTGATCCGTTTCCGCGCCGATGGTGCGGCGGGTGCCGGAATCCAGCGTGCGGTTGACCAGATAGATGGGCGTGTTGGTGTCGCTGTCAAGGCCGGTCCAGAAGGAAAGCGGCAGTTCGCCGTCTTCGTAAAGTCCCTTCACCTGTTCCCAAGAGACGTTGGTGATGTTGTTCATCGTAGTCTGACCAGCCCCAGAGGATTGTGACTTGACGAAGGCGAAGGGCTGGATGCCCACCGTGTCCTCCTGATAGTTGCTGGGCAGGGCGGTCCACAAGGATGAGCTGGTAAACACATCCGAGAAAGCGATGGTCGCCGAGTTGGTGACCAAGGTCGTCCCGCCGGCGTTGGTGCCGAGCCATTCAATTTCGGTGCCCTGTTGAACCGCAAAGGTACCTTGGAGCGAGCCGGTGAAGCTGGCGTGAATGACCAGCGTGTCCGTAATCAGGCCCAAAGAGTTGGTGGGCGTGCCCGACATCACCCAGGCATAGGCACCATTGCCGGAGCCGGAACCCTGACCCAAGATGCTGTTGGTGTCGTCAATTTCAGCGAAAGCGACGGAGCCGCCGGGATTGAACATCTTTAAGCACGCGTCATGGACGTTTTTACGGAAGGCGGTGGAACCGGTGATAAACACTTCGGTCGCCTGAACGAGCTGGGAAGCGCTGACCAGACCGGCCAGCAGGGTCATTAGCAGAGTTTTTTTCATAGTATTGTTTTTATTGGTTATTGTGTGTTAAAAGTTGACGGATGATTAGTTGATGATGGGTGGTTAATTGCCGGTAATGATGTAGAACTTGTTGGCGCTGGTGGTGTCGGTGTCAGTAATGGTATGGGTCAGTAAGTCGCCGTTGGAAAGGGTGGCGATCACGGGCCAGGTTGACTTCGGCGCGGTCAGCCCGGCGCTGTTGGTGGCCTGTAGCGTGTAGGTTCCGGTCAGACCCGTCGTATAACTGATGGTGGTGACGCCAGCCGCCCGGGTGACTTTGGTGATGACCGGCGTGGTGTCCGGGGCGTGGACAAAGGTCATCAGGCCGGTGGAGGGGGACAATTGCAGATAGCCCAGCCAAGTGACCGTCGAACCGTCGCCGGAAATCTGATACAGATCCGAACGCGACACGATTCCGTCAGTGGTGAAAGTGCCCAGCGTGGTGAACTCGGGATCGCCCTGAAAAACACCGTAATTGTATGCTTGCAGGCCGTTGGGATCAATGATGTCGCCATAACTTTGGCCGGTGCCAAAGGTGAACAAATGGCCGGCGGCCGTGCCCGGCTCATAAACCGCCGTGGCGTTGTTCCCGCTATAGTATCCGCTGGTCAGCGCCCGCGCCGCGCCGGCCACCATTGAGCCGACCGGGCCGGTCAATTGTTGCGAAGGGTTGCCGCCGACCGGATTCCATGGCGAAGATTGCATGCTGGGACTTGAAACCAGATAATTGGCGTCATACTGGTTAAGATCCTCCCGGGCCTTGGTAATATACAAGGAGCCGTCGCTCCCATAGGCGATGGCCGACCAATTGAGACCATTGAGGCTGATGGTGTCGAAGTTTGCGGCCGTATAGGCGGTGATGTTATTAGTGCTACCAATGGGCGAGCCGATGAGGCTGCTGCCGGTGATCGGCCCCGCGTCCACCACGAGGTCATTTCCGTTGCGAAAACAGATCAGCAGGTCGCCGGTGGTGAAACTGCTTAAAGTGCCTGCCATGACATTGCCGGCCAGTCCCGCCAGCGCGAGAATCAGCCCCATTTTGTTTTTTTTGTTCATAGTTTTTTAGAATCCTAAATTGTTCGATTTGATACTTTCAACGCCACCATGATAGGTTCTCACCACCGGAACAACCTCCAGTAAAAGGACAGGTGAACACAGTTTTCAGACGGGCAGGATTGCGCGGAACGAAGCGGTCTTGACCCTGATTCGGCAGGGCCATTTGAAGTTTTACAACCACCAACCGAGGCGACTAACGCACCTTGTCACCGAAATGTGACTCGTGACCAATCTGTTTGTCTGCCAGATTCGTCAGACCGGACTGTTTTTCCGAGGAACGGCCGGTCAAAGAAACGGGGACGACCGCCGCCAACACCAATCACCGGATAAGTCATGCATTCATGGGCTTGGTTAATCTATCTGATAGCATCCGACCCGGGATATGTTACAATCCGGTTACAGTCGGGTTATAATGCGGTTACAGGCGCAATAATATATTGCCAGAGTTATTCACAATGCGGCAAAGTCCGAGGTCGAGTTGTTTAAGTTATCACCATGGATGCACAATCATATCTGGATTTGAACCTGGACGCGCCGCTGGCCTGTCGCTCCGTCTGGATTTCCGACATCCATCTCGGCACCAAGCACGCACGCGTCGCGGAGCTGCTGGAATTCCTGCGCATGGTGGACTGCAAATATCTCTACATCGTCGGCGATTTCATTGACGGCTGGGAGCTGAAGTTCCGCTGGTATTGGCGCGACGACTACAACGTGCTCATCCAAAAAATCCTCCGCAAAAGCCGCAAGCAGACCAAGGTCATCTACATCACTGGCAACCATGACGAGTTCATTGACCAGTTCGCCGGGATGCGTTTTGGCAGCGTGATCATGGCGCATCAGGTGATCCACACCGCCGCCGACGGCAAAAAATATCTCGTCATCCACGGCCATCAGGCGGACGGCCTGACGCACTTCAATCACTTGCTCGAAAAGCTCGGCTCGCACCTTTACAACTGGATTCTCGATTTTAACTTATATTTCAACCGCCTCCGCCGCGTGCTCGGCTTCGGTTACTGGTCGCTCGCGGCGTATCTTAAGGCCAAGGCCAAGTCCGCCGTAAAATACGTCACCGAATACGAGGACACGCTCGCCTCGATGGCCCGCAGCCATCAGACCGACGGCGTCATCTGCGGCCACATCCACCGCGCCGAGGTAAAAATGATTGACGGCGTGGAGTATTTGAACTGCGGCGACTGGGTGGAAAGCTGCACCGCACTGATTGAAGATTTCGACGGCAAAATCAAACTCATCCACTTCCATGAAAATGATGTTCTGCGTGCTGGGCGAGGGCCGGGGCCACATGACCCAGGCGATGGCCGTCAAGGAAATGGCCGAAGCGGCGGGACACCAGATAGTCGCCGTCACGCTCGGCACGGGCGCGCAACGGCCGATGCCGGAATACTTCGCATCGGCGATGAAGATCCCCGTCCGGCAGCTGCCGACGCTGGAGTTCAAATATAAAAACAGCCGCTCCGTCAGCAACACCGCCACGCTGCTGGGCGCATTGGGAAACCTTCCAAAATACTTTCGCATCCTGCGCCAGCTCGACGACATCGTCCGCGAAACGCAGCCGGACGTGATCATCAATTTCTTCGAGCCGATGGCCGCGTTCTACGCCATCACGCGCCGCCACCGCCCGCCGGTCGTCGCCATCGGGCATCAGTTCATGTTCCAGCATCCCGGCTATGTCCGCGCGCCGCAGTTGTGGAAACAGTTGTTGAGCATGAAAATTTACACGCGCCTTCTCGGCGCGTGCGCGACCAAACTGGCCTTGTCGCTTTACGCCGCGCCGGATCTGCCGGAAAAGCGAATCGTGGTCGGCCCGCCGATTTTGCGGAAACAGCTTTTCCAGCTTGAATCAAGACCCGACGGCGATTTTGTCCTCGTCTATCTGCTCAACCACGGTTACGCCGACCAGATCATCGCGTGGAGCAAAAAAAATCCGCAGACGAAGCTGCATTGCTTTTACGACAAGCCCGGCGCGCCGGCGGAATTTGAACAGTCACCGTCGCTCACCTTTCACCGGCTCGACGGCGAAAAGTTTTTGCACATGATGGCCGCGTGCCGCCATGTCGTCTGCACCGCCGGTTTTGAATCCGTCAGCGAGGCCGCGTGGCTCGGCAAGCCGCTGTTCCTGGTCCCGGTGGAAAATCACGTCGAGCAGCAGGTAAACGCGCTCGACGCGCAGCAGTCCGGTTTGGGGCTCGCCGAAAAAAGTTTCAATCTCGACCGCCTCACCGAACTGCCCGACCGTTTGCCTGTCGAAAAATTCCGCGCCTGGGTGGCGAGCGCGCCGGAAAAACTTTTTGCCGCCATCGAACTGGCCGTAAATTCTGCGCGATGAATTCTGGCGAAACCCTGAAATTTCCGCCCGGCTTTCTCTGGGGCACCGCCACCTCGCCGACGCAGGTGGAAGGCCACATTGATAACGAATGGACGCATTTCACCGCGCAGGACGGCGGCCACTGCCGCGTCGCGTGCGACCATTATCACCGTTACCCAGAAGACATCGAATGGATGGCCCGGCTCGGCACGAATGCCTATCGCTTCGGCATTGAATGGGGACGGTTGCAATCTGCGGCGTTTGCGCCGCTGAACCAGGACGAACTCACACGCTACGTTGATCTGCTTGACCGGCTCATCGCGAAAAACATCACGCCGATGGTGGTGCTGCATCATTTTTCCAACCCGCCGTGGATCAATTCCATCGGCGGCTGGACAAACGCGCAGACCATTCCGGCGTTTGTGGATTACGTCCGCAAGCTGGTCGCGGCGCTCAAGGGAAAAGTTTTTTTGTGGAACACGTTCAACGAGCCGGACACCTACGCGTGCGTGGCGTATCTGCTCGGCGGCTTCCCGCCGCAGCGCAAATGGAAGCTGGGCGAATTTCGCCGGGTGATTTCGCACATGGCGCGCGCCCATGTGCAGGCCAGCCGCATCATCCGGCGCGAAGGGATTTTTGCGGGGCGCAAACCGGAGGTCGGCATCGCGAAGAACTGGACTTTTTTCCACGCGCACCAGAAATTTTCGCCGTGGGACCGCCTGACGGCGTTCGGCTGCCATTACACGTTCAACAAGTTCGTGCTCGACGCGTTTCTCGGCGGCGGGCGGCGCAAGGCCTCGACCTTCATCGGCCTGAACTATTATGGCCGTGTGCGCTTCCGTCATTTCCGCGCGCTGATACCCGCGAGCGGCGCGCCGGTGAAGACGCTGAAGGAGTTCGGCTTTGTCTGTGACGACATGGTGGAGCGCTATCCCAAAGGCCTGGTGAAAATCCTTTCCTATCTCCACCGGAAATTTCGGCTGCCCATCTACATCACGGAGCACGGCGCGGCGTCGAGCGACGAAAATTTCCGCGCGCGCGACCTGCGCGAGAACCTCGCCGCGCTGCACGGCGCGATGGCCGGCGGCGTGGACGTGCGCGGTTTTTTTTACTGGTCGCTGCTGGACAATTTCGAGTGGCAGTTCGGCTACACCAAAAAGTTCGGGCTGCTGGCGGTGGATTTCATGGATCCGAAACTGCCGCGCAAGCCCAAAGCACTGGCGGAAGTTTATTCCCAAATCTGCCGGAAGAATCTTCTCCAAATGCCATTGCTGCCTAAAGGTTCCATGCCTGCTTGATTTTTGCCATACCCCCCACCAACAGAATCCCCAATAAAATGGGATAATATATTGGTGACGGAGTAGCTTTCGGTTGCCTCGACAAATCATCACGAATCCAGCAATTTAATCAACAGCGTGAAGACTGACGACCCGCGCTGCATTGAGCCGGCGCAGATTGACCGGGACATGTTTGAAAACCAAACACTCGAAGTCAGCCGCTTCGAGCGGCGCGGCGGGTTCGAGAATGAGTATCCCCTCCGGCAAAAGCAGTTGGTGTTTAAGCCTGTGTCGTCCTCCTATTTTGTTTCCTGTCGCTCAGATTCGTCCAACCACTTCCTTGCGCCAGCGGCATCTGTGTGATCGAAGTATTTGACCGTTGCTTTCGTGAACGGCTTGCAGAATGTCGCCATGCCTTGCTGCCACTTCTTTTCCCCGACCATGGCGAGCCGTTCAATGTCGGCGAAGTGTTTGATGGCGAACTTGGTGTCTTCCCACAGCGCGCCGGCTTCCCAGCCGTGGAGGCTGGTCATATCGAACAGCACGCGCAACTTTCCATGCTGCCGGACGAGTCGCTCGAACTCGGGAACAAAGTGCTCGTAATCTGCTTTTACCAGCTTCCCACTGACATGAACGACGAGAATCTTCCCGCTGTTTTCTTCGTTGAGTTGAATGGGCATTTTAGACTTTCTTGATTCGTTTAAGGCTTTTGTGCTTACCATTTTTGTTTCTTGTGATCCGCCACAGCTCTGGTTCCGGCACACAAATCTTTTCCACCAGCGGTTTCCCATTTTGCGTTTCACTCTGGCCCCACTTCCAATTCCGAATCTCCGGCAAATCCTGGCCGTGTTTATCAATGTAATGCTTGTGCTCGATGAGTTTGTCCCGCATCTGCTGTTTCAGATAGGCACCTTTGGAACCTAAATTCGGCACCCGATCCACCACGTCTTGCACTAGATGAAAGCGATCCAAGTCATTCTGCACCCGCATATCAAAAGCTGTCGTAATCGTTCCTTCTTCCTTGTAGCCACGGACGTGGAGGTTGCGGTTGGTCCGGCGGTAGGTTAGCCGATGGACGAGCCACGGGTATCCATGAAAACCAAAGATGATGTGCTTGTCTTTTGTGAACAGCGAATCGTAATCGGTTTCGCTCAACCCGTGCGGGTGTTCGGTTTTGGGCTGGAGCTTCATCAGATCAACCACATTGACCACGCGGATTTTCAAATCAGGCAGGTGCTGGCGCAGAATGGAAACGGCGGCCAAAATTTCCAGCGTCGGCGTGTCGCCGCAGCAGGCCATCACCACATCCGGCTCGGAGCCTTGGTCGTTGCTCGCCCATTGCCAGATCCCAATGCCTTCGGTGCAATGCACCACGGCGGCATCCATCGTCAGCCATTGCGGGAGGGCGTGTTTGCCGGCCACGACGACGTTGACGTAATGCCGGCTGCGCAGGCAATGATCGAAAACGGAAAGCAAACAGTTCGCATCCGGCGGCAAATAGACGCGCACAATGTCGGCCTTCTTGTTGATGACGTGATCCATGAAGCCGGGGTCTTGATGCGTGAAGCCGTTGTGATCCTGCTGCCAGACGTGCGAAGCGAGCAGATAGTTCAGCGACGCGATAGGACGACGCCAAGGGAGTTCAGAAGTTACCTTCAGCCATTTGGCGTGCTGGCTGAACATCGAGTCCACGATGCGAATAAATGCTTCGTAGCTGTTGAACAGACCGTGGCGTCCGGTCAGCAAATAACCTTCCAACCAACCTTCGCACTGGTGTTCGCTCAACATTGAGTCCAGCACGCGTCCCGCAGGCGCGAGGAATTCATCATTTTTTACTTCGCGGGCATCCCACTGACGGTTGGTAACTTCAAAGACCGCGCCCAGGAGATTCGAGAGCGTCTCATCGGGACCGAAGACGCGGAAATTATTTTGATTCAACTTTGCCACGTCGCGCAGAAAATTTCCAAGCACCATCGTATCTTGGCCGTCCACTGCGCCGGGCGACGGCACTGTTACAGCGTGGTCGTGGAAGTCGGGCATCCGCAAGTCGCGCAGCAACATTCCGCCATTGGCATGGGGATTCGCGCCCATCCGCCGGTCGCCCTTTGGCGCAAGTTCTGCCAAGTCCGAATTAAGCCGGCCATTCTTATCGAATAGTTCTTCGGCCTTGTAACTTTTCATCCACTTTTCAAGTTGTTTGACGTGCTGGGGATGTTCGGCATCCACCAGCAGTGGAACTTGGTGCGCCCTGAACGTGCCTTCCACTTTCAAGCCATCAACTTCTTTCGGCCCCGTCCAGCCTTTCGGCGACTTGAGGACAATCATCGGCCAGCGTGGGCGCGTGCTGTCTTTTTTGTTCCGCGCGTTTGTTTGGATTCGTCGAATGTCCTCGATGGTCTTTTCCAAGGTCGTGGCCATGAGTTCGTGCATTTTTTCCGACTCGTCACCTTCCACAAAGTAAGGCGTCCAGCCGCAGCCACGAAAAAATTGTTCCAACTCCTCATGCTCAATGCGCGCCAAGACAGTCGGGTTGGAAATCTTGTAGCCGTTAAGATGCAAGATGGGCAGCACGGCTCCGTCGGTGATCGGGTCGAGAAATTTGTTGGATTGCCACGAAGTCGCCAGCGGGCCGGTTTCCGCTTCACCATCACCGACAACGCAGGCGACGATTAGGCCAGGGTTGTCGAACGCGGCTCCGAAAGCATGCGACAATGAATAACCCAGTTCGCCACCTTCGTGAATTGATCCGGGCGTCGTCGGGGCGACGTGGCTGGAAATCCCGCCGGGAAACGAGAATTGCGTGAACAGCTTTTTGAGCCCAGCTTCGTCCTGCGTGATGTTCGGATAAACTTCGCTCCAAGTGCCTTCGAGATAAACATTGCCTACAATCGCCGGACCGCCGTGACCAGGACCGGCGACGTAGAACATATCCAAGTCATACTTTTTGATGACCCGGTTCAAATGCACATAAATAAAATTCTGTCCCGGCGTCGTGCCCCAGTGCCCGACTACGAGCGGCTTCACATCCGAGAGTTTCAGCGGACGTTTCAGCAGCGGATTGTCGTAGAGGTAAATCTGGCCGACCGACAGATAGTTGGCCGCTCGCCAATAGGCATTGATTTTTTGTAGTGAATCAGAGGTAAGAGTATTCGTGTTCATATTTTAAGTTAATAAAAGCCTCGCCCTTCGCGCGGAAGGCGAGGCCTAAAGATTTCTGCTCCGTCAGCGTCTTGATTTAATCCATTAGAAAGTTAGCTATTCACTAACTCATCAACCCAATATCCATTCAGAGTTTTTACTTTGGTTAGCATAATTATTTAGATTTATTTGAATTGCGTTTTTTGCTGGACCAGTTTCACCGTTCAGATTGCGCGTGTTGCGTAGGTATTGCCATGGGGTAAAACCCGACCAGAAAATTTGTATCCGTGACCATAAGTTCAAATTCTTTCAGAATATCTGTTTAAGATCTTGCATATCCCGATAACCCCTTTTGTCGCGTGAGCGACGAGGGAGGTTTTGGGCGAGCATGGCCGCTAGGCCACGCGCAGCCCGACAGCCGTATGCACGGTAAAAACCGACCGAATTCGGGGTAGTCAGAACGGGGGTGAATCACTGCGAAACCATTGTCAAATATGAGCGCTTTCGATTTCGAGGGTGTCCCCACCGTGGGGAATCCCTAGATGGCTCGATTTTCTTCAAGGACAGTTCGATACTGTGTCAGAAAGCACCACCATTCCGAACATCGGGAAAATCTGGTTTTCAGAATACTTCTTTTGACAGCCAGCGCATTGGCGTTGCCAGTTTAAGGTGGATTTGCACCGGGTTTTTGCGACACTCTTCGTCCAAATGAAGCCGATTGTAAAACTTTTGCTCGAAGGCGGCAGCCTCAACACCGCGCAGATGGCGCAGGTGCTCAAGCTGTCCGAAGCCGACGTGGACCGCCAGCTCGACGAGCTGAAAGCCCAGCGCGTGCTCCTGGGATTCCGTCCAGTCTTGAATCTCGCGCATGAAGATTCCGGTGTCGTCCGCGCCGTCATCGAGGTGCGCATCACGCCCGAACGCGGCGGCGGTTTCAACCGGCTCGCCGAGCGCATCTCGCGCTTTGACGAGGTGGAATCCTGCTTCCTCATGTCCGGCGGCTACGATCTGCTGGTGTTCGTCAACGGCTCAAGCCTGCAAAAAGTCGCGGCGTTTGTCTCGGAAAAGCTCGCGTCCATCGAAGGCGTGCTTTCCACCGCCACGCACTTCATGCTGCGTTCCTACAAAGAGCAGGGCTTCATGCTCGACGTGAAAACCGAGGAAGCCGACCGGCTCAAGGTCGCGCCGTGATCCCATTTCAAATTTGAAATTTCAGGTTTGAAATTTTCCGACATGGATACTTCCCGTTACATCGCCAAGCACGTCGTCAACCTGCCCAAGTCGGGCATCCGCGACTTTTTCGAGATTGTCTCGAAGATGAAGGACGTGATTTCGCTCGGCATCGGCGAGCCGGATTTCGACACGCCGTGGCACATCCGCGAGGCCGGCATTTACGCGTTGGAAAAAGGCAAGACGCATTACACCTCGAACCTCGGCCTGATTGAGCTGCGCCGCGCCATCAGCAAATACGCGGAGAAAAATTATTCCGTCAGCTACCGGCCGGAAGATGAAATCCTCGTCACCGTCGGCGTCAGCGAGGCGCTGGATATCGCCTGCCGCGCGCTGATCAATCCCGGCGACAAAGTGATGTTTCACCAACCGTGCTACGTCAGCTATTCACCGAGCGTCACGCTCGCACACGGCATCGCCGTGCCGGTGCCGACGTTTGCCAAGGACAATTTTGCGCTGACCGTTGAGGCGCTGCGCGCCGCGTGGCAACCGGGCTGCAAACTGCTCATGCTGAATTTGCCGTGCAATCCTACCGGCGGCACCTGCGACCGCGCGCAGATCGAAGCCATCGCGAAGTTCGCGATTGAAAAAGATTTGATCGTTTTGAGCGACGAAATTTATTCCGAGCTGACCTTTGAAGGTGTTCACACCAGCATCGCCAGCATTCCCGGCATGAAGGAGCGCACGATTTTTCTGCACGGATTTTCCAAGGCGTTTGCCATGACCGGCTGGCGCATCGGCTACGCCTGCGGCCCCGCGCCGCTCATCGAGGCGATGATGAAGGTTCATCAATACTCCATGCTCTGCGCGTCCATCATCAGCCAGGAAGCCGCCATTGAGGCGCTGCTGCGCGGCGAAGACGGCATGAAAAAAATGCGCGACCAATATCATCGCCGTCGCGACTTCATCGTGCGGCGATTCAATGAAATCGGCCTGAAATGCCATCTGCCGCGCGGCTCGTTCTACGCGTTCCCCGATGTCTCCGTGACCGGGCTGAATGAAAAAGATTTTGCCGTCAGCCTGCTGCAAACCGAAAAAGTGGCGATGGTTCCCGGCACGGCGTTCGGCGCGAACGGCTCCGGCTTCTGCCGCGCGTGCTTTGCGACCAGCTACGAACAGCTCATCGAAGCAAGCAACCGCATCGAGCGGCACGTCCAGTCGCTCGCGGCGAAAAAATAAGTTTCCGCGCCCGCGCCGCCGCGGATTTGCTTTGGCCTGCCCAAAATCTTCGGGCAAAATCATGGACGTGAAGGTTTCGCCATCTGCCAATCCGCAAGCCGCCGCCGCGCGGCTCAAAAAAATTTCACGGCTGCGACCGACACTCGCCATCGTGCTGGGCAGCGGGTTTCACCACACGCTGGCGGAACTGCGCGTGGACAAAAAAATTTCCTACGCGAACATTCCCGGCTTTCCCAAGCCGACGGTCAGCGGCCATGCCGGTGAATTATATTTCGGCCATCTCGGCCCGACGCCGGTTGTGGTTTTAAGCGGACGCGCGCATTTTTACGAGGGGCACGAAATGGAGCGCGTCACGTTTGCCGTGCGAACATTGGCCGCTTTTGGTATCACGGATTTGCTTTTGACGAACGCGGCGGGCGGCATCAACAAAAAATTCTGTGCGGGCGATTTCATGGTGCTGACCGACCACATCAATTTCATGGGCGCCAACCCGCTGCGGCCACTGCGTGGCGGCCACCAGGGGAAGCTGCCGCGTTTTGTTGACCTGACCGAGACCTACGACAAAAATCTGCGCAAACTTTTGTTCCGCGCCGGAAAAATTTCCAAATTGAAATTGCAGCGCGGTGTTTATCTCGCTGTGAGCGGCCCGAGCTATGAGACGCCGGCGGAGATCCGCGCGTTCGCCGCGCTGGGCGCGGACGCCGTCGGCATGAGCACCGTGCCGGAAGCGGTCGCGGCGCGGCAGTGCGGATTGAACGTGGCGGCAGTCTCGTGCGTCACAAATCTGGCGGCGGGCAGCGGCCGGCACAAATTGTCGCACGCGGAGGTTTTGGAAACCGGCGAAAAAGTGAAAACCTTGGCAGCGAAGCTCCTGAAAAGCTTCTCGAAACTTTATGGCGATCAGCAAAAATAAACTGGTGCGGGCGGCGGCGCGGGCGCGTCAGGGCTCGGTGGCGCCGTATTCAAAATTCAAGGTCGGTGCGGCGCTGCTCACGGCGGCGGGCGAAATCATCGGCGGCGCGAATGTCGAGAGCGCGAGTTATGGCCTGACCTGCTGCGCGGAGCGCGTCGCGCTGTTCAAGGCGCTGACGGACGGACAGAAAAAATTTGCCGCCATCGCGGTGGTGGCGCGGTGGGCCGGTGGGCCGATGCCATGCGGCGCGTGCCGGCAGCTCTTGGCGGAATATGCGCCGGCCGCTCAGGTGTTCGTGGCGGACAGCGATGAACTGAAGACCATCCGCACTTTCACGGTGCAGGAACTTTTGCCGGCGGCGTTCACGCTCGCCCGTTGATGCCTCTTGATATTTGGCGGATTCAACGTAGTTTTTGGGGCTCGTAGCTTTGATGAAACCTGAAGTTGTATTTGGTCTGGAGAACGCGGTGTGGCCGGCGGTGCTGGTCAACACCGGTGGCACCGTGTCCCTGACCAATGCGGCGGCGAAAAATGTCTTCGGTTCCGCCTTGAACGGCGACACGGCGAACCTGGCGGCGGTCTGGGCGCCGGAGAACGGCGGTTCGGCGGCGGATTTTCTCGCGCGCTGGGAACAGTCGCCGGCGGCGAGCGGCATCCTGAAATTTAAGACGGCGGGCGGTGCGGTGACGCCGTTTCTGACGACCATCTGCCAGTTCAACCACGACGGAAAAAAATGGCTCGTCCTGCAACTGCTGCCGGGCGATGCGCCGGCACCGGCGGCAAAACCGGCGGCGGAAATGCCGGCGCTGGCGCCGGGCGACGCGGCTTTGAAGCAAAAACTGGACTGCGTGCTGCAACTGGCGCGGACGGTGTCGCTGGATTTTAACAACGCGCTGACCGGCGTGCTGGCGCACACCTCGCTGCTGCTCACGAAAGCGGAGCCGGAACACCCGTGGCGGCGCTCGCTGCTGGAAGTGGAAAAGTCGGCGCAGCGCGCGGCGGAAATCGCAGGCGAGCTGGCGCAGTTCAGCCGGCAGGAAAAAGAGACGCGGCGCGCGCCGGCGGGCAACCTGAACGCGGTGGTGGCGCGGTGCGTGGAATTTTTTCAGAACGCCCACGGCGCGCGGTTCAACTGGAAGCTGGCGCCGGAACGGTCATTGTTCGCGGCCCGGTTCGACGAGGCAAAGGTGCAGCAGGCCATCACCAAAGTTTTGGAGAACGCAGTGGAGTCGTTCGGCGTGAGCGGCACCGGCCAGATCACCGTGCAGACGCGGAACGTGGAGCTGACCGAGGCGACGCAGGATCGCAACGTGCGGCTGGCGGCGGGGACGTATGCCTGCGTGGAAATTTCCGACAGCGGCTCGGGCATTGACGCCGAGGCGCTGCCGCGCATTTTCGAGCCATTCTTCACGACGAAACGTCCGCCGCATCGCGGTCTCGGCTTGGCGCTGGTGTATGGCATCATCACGAACCACGGCGGCGGTGTGGCGATTTCCAGTTCGCCGGGCATGGGCACGTCGGCGCGGGTTTATCTGCCGGCGGACAAGTCGCTGGTGCGCGAGGTCATCAGCGTGGACAAGGAACTGCGCGGGTCGGCCACGGTGCTGGTGGTGGATGACGAGAGCCTGGTGCTGACGATGGCGGAAACGATTTTGGCGGATTTTGGCTACAAGGTTTTGACGGCGAGCAACGGGCAGAAAGCACTGGCCGTTTTGAGCCAGCCCGGCAACGAGGTGGATCTGGTCATCACGGACCTGGTGATGCCGGGCATGGGCGGCCGCGAACTGATGGAGCGCGTCCGGCAGCTTTATCCTGACACGCCGGTGATGCCGACGAGCGGCTATGTGATGGCGGAGGATAAAAAGAGCGGCGTGGGCTACCTGCAAAAGCCGTTCACCAGCACGGAACTGCTGCTCAAGGTCAAGGCGGCGCTGGCGGCGGGGAAGACTGTTGACTAACGCTTTTAATCCTGTTTAATTATTCTTATGCAAATCGAAAGCCTCAAAGTCTTCTGCGACCTTGCGGAAACGGAAAGTTTCACCAAGGCGGCGCAGATTAACAGTGTTACCCAGTCCGCCGTCAGCCAGCAGATCAGCTCGCTGGAACGGCTCTTCAAGTCGCTGCTCATCGAGCGCAGCAAGAAAAAATTCCGCCTCACGCGCGAGGGCCAGGTGCTCTACGATTACAGCAAGCAGATTATCCAGACCTACGAGTCGCTCCACAGCAAATTGCAGGACTTGAAGGACATCATCTCCGGCACGATCCGCGTGGCGACAATTTATTCCATCGGCCTGCATGACCTGCCGCCGTATGTGAAAAAATTCATGAAGAACTACCCGACCGTGAACGTCCACGTCGAGTATCGCCGCGCCAACGAGGTTTATGAGGATGTGTTCAGCAACGTCGTGGACCTGGGGCTGGTCGCCTATCCGGTCAAGGATTCCAAGCTGGAAATCGTCCCGCTGCGCAAGGAGCCGCTCGTCTTCATCTGCCATCCACAGCATCCCTTTGCGAAGCAGAAATCCGTCAAGCTCAAGTCGCTCGCCGAGCAGAAGGTCATCGGCTTCGAGCCGGACATCCCCACGCGCAAGGCGCTCGACAAAATCCTCCGCGAATACGGCGTGGATATCAAACACGTCATGGAGTTCGACAACGTCGAGACCGTGAAGCGCGCGGTGGAAATTGACGCCGGCATCTCGATCGTGCCGTTGGGCACCGTCACGCAGGAAATCGCCAAGAACACCCTCGCCGCCGTGCCGATCGAGGACGGCGACTTTTTCCGCCCGCTCGCCGCCATCTACAAGAAGAACAAGGTGCTGTCGCCCGCGATGAAGCAGTTCCTGACGATTCTTAAAGACACGGTTTGAGTTTCATTTCAAATCCGGCTGACGGGCGGCGCGAAAAACGCCGCCCGTTTTTTATTCGCTGAAGCCGTTACCGTAACCGTTGCGATAAATGCCGTTGAAAGGCGGCCGGTTAAACCCGGATGGCGTGGCCGGTGGCAGTTCGCCATGGTTATCATTCTTGCAAATGGTTTCAATTTCTTCGGCGGACAGCGCGCGGTCATAGATGGCGATCTCGTCCAAAGCCCCGTTCAAATACATCTGGCGCGGGTCGGCCGAGCCGGGCGTGTCGGTCGGATTTCCCCGATGGCCCAGTTTAAGTGAGGCCGTGCTGTCCAGATCGGCCAAGGCCGCCAACTGGCCCACCAAAACTCCGTTCATATAGCAGCGAACATTGCCATTGTTGCGGGTCACGACCAGGTAAGTCCAAGTGCCGGCAACGGCATACCCAAAATCCACACGCGAAGTCGCACCGGCAAATTGAAAGCGGTTGTTCGACAGCTTGGTCATGCTCCAGCCGCTGGGTTCTCCCGAACCGCCGAGCGTCTCCACATATTTTTCTACCATGACTTGCTCGGTGTTGACTGTGTTAAACTTCACCCAGAAAGCGACGGCGAAATCATTCGCGCCAAAATTGCCGGCGCTGGTGTTCCCGCAATTCAACCATTGCCCTGCCCCGTTAAACCCGAAAGCCTGCCCGACTTTGCCTTCCACATAAGAAATATCCGCCGGCACCATCAGGTTGTTTCCGCCCACCGAATCGTTGCCATTGCCCTCGCCCGACCACAATGCGACCAACCCCTGCGGATGCCCGTCCAAACCGCCTGCCGACACGGAAATTCGACGCACCGATTCCACCGCCAATTCCACCTTGCCAAAACTCGTCTTGACGGCGAACGCCGAATCCGCAAACGAGACCGTCAACGAATCTCCGTCCGTGGTGGTCAGCTTGGCGGAGTTGCTCGAAACACATTCGACCGAGCGGATGTCTTTCACGTTTAATTTTATTTCACCGAGCAGCGCGGAACGGAACTTGAAGTTTTTCTCCACGCTGTCGCCGACCACGCGCGAGCCGTCGCGCAGCTCCACCGTCAGGCGCGGTGGCGGGTTCGTGTCGGTGGCAACGGCCTTGCTCTGGCTGGCGCAAAAACTTGAAACGCACAAGACGTAAAAAAAGTGAAGGAATGTTTTCATGTTGGTATTTATTTGTCACCGCATCCATTCTTCAAACCAGCCGTCGGAAGGCGTGGGCGTCGCCAGCGGTTCATCGTGGTTTTCGGCGGTGCAGATGGATTTGATTTCATCGGCGGACAGCGCGCGGTTGTAAATCGCAATTTCATCCATCAAGCCCGCGAACGACCGGTTGGACGAGATCAACAAGTCGCCTTTGGTGCCGGCAACCTGGCCGCTCAATTGATGCCGGGCCACAACGACACCGTTCAAATACCAGATACCGTCGCCGCCGGTTTTGTCGTAAGTGAAGGCAATGTGCTGGAAAACGCCGCTGGCCAGCACACCCGGATGGGAAATAACAAAACGGCCGCCTGAAGCCAGCGTGGCGCAGCCTTGCAGGACGCCGCTTTCGTAAGGCCGGACGCCAATTGACAACAGCACCGGGCTTTCATCGGACCATTGGATCAACGGATGGATGCCATTCACATCCGACGGCTTGATCCACGCCATGATGGTGAGGCCGTCGCCCGCTCCCACATCCAGCGCCGGGCTGGCCGGAATCCGGATGCTCGAACTGGTGCCATTGAAAGAAAACGCCTGACCCACCTTGCCCTCGGCAAAAGTGATGTCCGTCAGCGTCGCGGTGTTCCCGCCCGCCGAATCACTGCCATTGCCCTCGCCCGACCACAGCGCCACCAGTCCCAACGGATGCCCGCCCGTGCCGCCCGACGACACGGAAAATTTCCGCACCGAGTCCACCTGCAAATCCACCTTGCCAAAACCCGTCTTGACGGCGAACGCCGAATCCACAAACGAGACCTTCAGCGAGTCGCCGTTGGCCGTGGCCAGCTTGAAGGAATTGGAGGAGACGCATTCCACCGAGCGAAGGTCTTTCACGGCCAGCTTGATTTCACCGAGCAGCGCGGAGTTAAACTTGAAGTTTTTCGCCACGCTGTCGCCGACCACGCGCGAGCCGTCGCGCAGCTCCACGGTCAGGCGCGGCGGCGGATTCGTGTCGGCGGCGCGGGCGCTGAAGAAGTTTGCGGAAAGAAACGCCACTGCCAAAACGCAACCAGCCCGGAGCAAGGAAGTTTTCATGCGCCGAGACTGCGCCCGCCGCGTTTAACCGTCAAGCGAACTTATTTCAGGTTCGCCGGATTCAAGGGTTTCAATTCCGGCAGCACAAACAAACCGTCTTTGCGAATCAATTTGCCATCGAACCAGATTTCACCGCCGCCCCATTCCGGGCGCTGGATCAGCACCATGTCCCAATGGACGGCGCTTTTGTTGCCGTTGCCACAGTCTTCGTAGGCATTGCCCGGCGTGAAATGCAGCGAACCGGCGATCTTCTCATCGAACAGGATGTCGCACAGCGGATTCAGGATGTGGGGATTGAAGCCGATGGCAAATTCCCCAATGAACCGCGCTCCCGCATCCGTATCCAGGATTTCGTTCAGGCGTTTGGGGTTGTTCGCCGTGGCGCCGACCACCTTGCCGTGCTTGAGTTCCAGCCGCACATTTTCAAACTTCGAACCGGAATAGAGCGTCGGGGTATTAAATTGGATGACGCCGTTGGCCGACGTTTTGGTTGGGCAGGAAAAAACCTCGCCGTCCGGGATGTTCCGCGTGCCCTCGCATTTTTTCGCGCCGATACCCTTGATGCTGAACGTCAGATCCGTGCCCGGCCCCTTGATCTGGACGCGGTCGGTGCGCTTCATCAATTTTTCCAGCGGCAACATGGCCTGCGCCATCTTGGCGTAATTCAGAGTGCAGACGTCGAAGTATAAATTCTCAAACGCCTCCGTGCTCATGCCAGCGGATTGCGCCATGCTGGGCGACGGCCAGCGCAACACGACCCAGCGTGTTTTATTCACGCGATAATCCAGCACGGGGCGGATGACCTTGGAATACATCTGCATGAGGCCGCCGGGCACGTCGGCGTTTTCGGTGGCGTTGGCGCTGCCGCGCACGGCGATGTAGGCCTGCATTTTTTTCATGCGGGCGAGTTCCAGGTCGCGCACATCGGCGGCGTGGGTTGCATTGGTGCCCAGCAGCAGCTCGCGCCCGACGCGCGTGTGGCGTGTCTCCACGAACGGCGTGGCCCCCGCCGCGCGCACCGCGCGGATGAGTTCCACGGTGAACTCGTCCGGCACATCAATCATGTCCAGCAGGATGCGCTCGCCTTGCTTGAGCTTGCAGGAATAGTTCACGAGCAGTTTCGCCAGCTTGGTATAACGCGGATCGGTCATAAATTTCAGGAAGTGTAACCGCAATGGCTTCGCCGGGCAAATCCGCTTTACTCGTCGTCATGCACAGTCCATTTTTCCACGATGGTTTATTCGCGGAAGAATCTGGACTGGATGTGCGAGCGCGGCATTTTGGCGCTGGTGCTGGGGATGCTGGTGTTCGCGCCGCTGGCGTTCGGCGCGGTGGACACCTGGGCCTGGCTCGTCGTGCAGATGCTGGCCGCCGGGGTGCTCCTGCTGTGGGCCGCGCGGCTGTGGCTTAATCCCAAAGGCCGGCTGCATTGGCCGCCGCTGGCGTGGGTGGTGCTGGCGTTCATGGCCTACGCGGTGGCGCGCTGGTGGACGGCGGAGATTGAATATGTCGCGCGGCGGGAGACGCTCCAGGTGCTGGTGTTCGGCTTCATGTTTTTCGCGGCGCTGAACAACCTGCGGGGGCAGGAGGAAATTTCGGCGGTCAGCGCCACGCTCATCGCCACGGGCACGTTCACGGCGTGCTACGCGGTGGCGCAGTTGACGCATAATACCAATCAGGTCTGGAATGAAATTTCGCCCTATATCGGCCGCGCGTCCGGCACTTACATTTCGCCCAATGATCTCGCGGGTTATCTCGCGCTGCTGCTGCCGCTGGCGCTGGCGTATCTGCTGGTCGGCAAGGTGCATATCGTCACGCGCATCCTGCTGATCTACGCCGCCATCGCGATGGCCGCCGGGCTGGCAGTCACGTTTTCGCGCGCGGGCTGGATTGCGGCGGCGGCGGGAATTGTTCTGCTGCTGGGAATTTTGTTGTTCCACGGCAACCACCGGTTAAAGGCGGTGCTGCTGCTGGCGGTGCTGCTGGCGGGCGGCGGCTATGCGACCTCGCATTACCTGTCCAAGACAGTGGGCTACATGCGCCGGGTCGCCGGGCCGGGCGAAGACCTCAGCGTGGGGATGGTGGAAACGAGTTCCGGCACGCGCTGGCAACTGTGGCAGGCGGCGGGGCGGATGTGGGCGGATCATCCGTGGTTTGGCGTGGGGCCGGCGCATTATGATTATTACTTCCGGCAATACCGGCCGGAAACGCTCCAGATGCGTCCCGACCGGGCGCACAATGATTATATCAATCTGCTGGCGGACTGGGGCGCGGTGGGCGGCGGCCTCGTGCTAGCGGGCATGGGGATTTTTGCTTTCTGGCTGAAAAAAACCTGGCCGCACGTCCGCCGCGAGGAAAACGCCTTCGGCACCAGCCAGAGCAACCGCTTCGCCTTTTTTCTCGGCGCGGGGTGCGGGCTGGCGGCGCTGGCGGTGCATGCGGCGATGGATTTCGACCTGCACATCCCGGCCATCGCGCTGACGGGCGTCACGCTGCTGGCGCTCGTGGCGAGCAACGCGCGGTATGCGACGGAGCGGTTCTGGTTCCGGCCGCCGCTGCCGTTGAAGCTGGCCGGCACGGCGGCGCTGGGCGTGGCGGCCGTTTATTTTTCCACGCAGGCGTGGCGGCTGGGGGACGAGGCGCGCTGGCTGGCCCGGGCGGAAACGCTGCCGGATTTTTCAGCGGAACGCGCGGCGGCGCTGGAATCGGCGTTCGCCGCCGAGCCGAAAAATTTTGCGACCGCCTATGCCATCGGCGAATGTTTCCGCACCCGGAGCCTGGACGGCGGACAGGATTACGCCGCGCTCGGTCAGCAGGCCCTGAACTGGTATGCGCGGGCCATCCGGGATAACCCGCATGACGGCTACAGTTTTCTGCGCACCGGGATGTGCCTGGACTGGCTGGGCCGGCACGCGGAGGCGGAAACCGCCTGCCACGCCGCCGAGGCCTGCGAGCCAAACGGCTATTACCTGGTGGCGAACATCGGCTGGCATTACGTCCAGACCGGCGATTATGCGGCGGCCGAGGAATGGTTCAAGCGGTCGCTGAAACTATCAGACAATCCCATCGCCGACAACTACCTCGCGATTTGCGAGGCCAGACTGGCGGCGCGGGCGGCGGGACGTCCGCAATTGCCGGCCGATTATTGAGGCAAATGTCCATTGACAATTCCAACCAGCCACGGCTATATTTTTAACAGGATAAAATCCGCGTAAAAAATTTGTTATGAAGAAAATCCAAGCCCTGCTTTTTCCCGTCGTATGCGGCGCGCTGTTCAGCCTGGCCGGCCCGGCCTTCGCGCAAGCGACGGCGGACTCCGGATTCGCCACGGTGGTTCGGGTCGAAGGTGTCGCCAGCTATTCGCTGGGCAATGACAAATGGTCACCGCTGGTCGCCGGCAAAATCCTGCCGGAAGGTGCCGTCATCCGCACCGGCCACAATGGCACGGTGGATGTCGTGCTCGGCAAGGACATCAATTTGCCGCATAACGGCTGGCAGTCCGCCCCCGGGCCGTCAAATCCCGCGCTCGCGCCTGACGCGCCCGTCCGCGGCATGATCAGCTACAAGCCGGCGGCGGAACAAAACGTCGTCCGCCTCACCCCCGACACCACGCTGGGCATCAGCAAGCTCACCGTCACCGACACCGGCGCGGACACCGTCAGCGACACCGAGCTGGACTTGAAAAAGGGGAAAATATTTTGTAGCGTCAAAAAGCTCAGCGGCCCCTCGCAGTATCTGATCCGGCTGCCCAGCGGCATTGCTGGCGTGCGCGGCACCCAGTTCAGCATTGACGTGGACGGCCATGTCTCCGTGTATCACAGCACGGGCGGCGGCGTGGTGCTCTCCATCATTACGCCCAACGGCACCCAAGTCACCCTGGTCGGTGCCGGTTTCAGCTACGATCCGGCCACCGGCCAGTTGACCACCAATTCCAGCGAACTGGCGAATTTTCTGAAGAGCCTGTTCTCCGCCGTGACGACGATTTATTCCCCGGTGTGCTTCGTCAGCGGTGACAATACCTGCGTTTACGTCTCTCCCGTCCATGGCTACCACGGCGGCGACCATCATCATCATGGCGGTGGCGGTGGTGGCGGTGGTGGCGGCGAGTGATTGCCGTTCATTCATTTTCAGCCAGCGCAGCCTTGAGTTGCGCTGGTTTTTTGTTTAATCCCACTGCGTGAAGTTTCAGCGCCCCAAGCTCACGCCGCTCGTTATCGCGCTGTCCGTCCTCGCGCTCGTCTGCGGCGTCCGCGCGCTGCGCTTGGATTTTCCCGAACGGCTCGAGCGCATGACCTACGACCTGCGCGTCCGCGCCGCCAGCCATTTTTCCGCGCTGGCGGCCACGAATCTCGCCTTTGTTGCCATCGAGGAATCCAGCATCAAGGCCGTCCATGACGGAAAACTCGGCTACCGTTTCGGCCTGCTCTGGCCGCGTCAGGTCTATGGCCGCGTCGTGGACGAACTCGCCGCGCAAGGCGCCGAGGCCGTCGGCTTCGACGTGCTGTTCGCCGAACTCCGGCCTGACCAGCCCCCGGTGCAGCTGGGCGACGGCGTCCGCCTCGAGGAATCCGACGATTTCTTCGCCGACCAGTTGCGCCGCGCCGGCAACGTCATTCTCGCGACCACGCCAGAACTCGTCCCGCCGCGCCTCTTCGCCACCAACGCGCTCGCCCTTGGCGACATTTCCACCGAGCGCGACACCGACGGCATTCTCCGCCGCGTAAAAGCCTTTCGTGACGTGCGCCACTGGCATCCGCTCTTCCAGAAAATCGCGGACGATCCCGAACTCGCCGTCAACCTGACCAACGCCATCTTCGCGCCGGGAAAAATAATTTTGCCGCAGACCGGCCTGACCAATTCGATTGAAATTCCCGTGGACGCGGAAAATAATTTCACCCTCGCCGACTTCGGCGTCGAAAAACTCCCGCCCGGCGTCGCGCCCACGGCCAAGGCCTTCACCACCGAACGCGTCTGGCACATGGGCATCCTGCTCGCCGCGCAGCAGCTCAAGCTCGACCTCGCCAAATCCACCGTGGACTTGCCGGGCGGAAAAATAATTTTGCATGGCGCGAACGGGCTTGAGCGCGTGATTCCCGTGGATGCCGACGGCTATTTTCTCGTGGACTGGCGGCTCACGCCCGATGACCCACGCCTCATGCGGCTGCCGGTGGAAAGCCTGCTCTGGCAGGATCGCCGGCGGCTGCTAGGCGAAACGAACGGCCTGCGCGACGATTTGCGCGGCAAGCTCGTCATCGTCGGCTCCGCCGTGCAGGGCAACGACCTGACCGACCGCGGCGCCACGCCGCTCGAACACGACACGCTGCTCGTCAGCAAGCACTGGAACATCGCCAACTCCGTCATCACCGGCCAGTTCATCCGCCGCACCAACGCCGGCGAGACCACCGCCATCATCATTCTGCTCGGCTTGCTCACCGCCCTGCTGACGTGGGAACTGGGCGCGCTCACCGCCTCCGTCGCCACCGCGTTGCTCGTCGTCGGCTACACCGCGTTCACCTTTGTCATCTTCATCAAATTCCGGCTGTGGCTGCCGCTGGTGGCCCCGGTGGTCGGCGCAATTTTGATTGAACACATCAGCCTCGTGACCTACCGCGTGGTTTTTGAAGAGCGGGAAAAGCGGCACGTCAAATCCATTTTTTCCAAGATCGTCTCGCCGGACGTGGTGAACGAGCTGCTCGGCGCGGAGAAACTTTCGCTCGGCGGCGCGCGGCGCGAAATCACGGTGTTCTTTGCGGACGTGCGCGGCTTCACCACCTTCACCGACCAATTGCAGGAGGACGTTGCCGAATACGTTCGCACGCACAACGTGGACTTGGAAACGGCGGAGAAATATTACGAGGAGTCCGCGCGCGAAACTTTGGAGATCGTAAACCTGTATCTCGCCGCCGTCGCTGACGCGGTGAAAAACCACAACGGCACGCTCGACAAATACATTGGCGACTGTGTGATGGCCTTCTGGAACGCGCCGGTGGCGAACGAAAAGCACGCGCTGGCGGCGGTCGAGGCGGCCATCGAATCGCAGCGCGCCATCCACCAACTGAACCAGCGGCGGCTGGCGGAAAATAGCGCGCGCGAGGCGGAAAACCGGGTTCGCATCGCCGCCGGCCAGCCGCCCAAACCGCTGCACATCGCGCTGCAACTCGGCACCGGCATCAACACCGGCACGGCCACGGTCGGCTTGATGGGCTCCAACCAGCACATCCTGAACTACACGGTTTTCGGCCGCGAAGTTAATCTCGCCAGCCGGCTCGAAGGTGTTTCCGGCAGCGGCCGCATCATCATCAGCGACACGACCTACAACCATCTGCTGCGCCACGCGCCGGCGCTCGCCGCGACCTGCACCGAGCTGTTTCCCGTGCAGGTCAAGGGCATCAAGAACGCCGTCCGCATCTACGAGGTGACGTGGAAATAGTTTTGAATTTTGAGTTTTTAATTTTAAGTTAGAGCCGTCCGCGCGGCGGCCAATGCCGGTTCAACTAAAAACTTATAATTCAAAACTAAAAACTGAATGAAGCGCACCGCGATTTATCCCGGCAGTTTTGACCCGCTGACCAACGGCCACCTGGACGTCATCCAGCGCGCGGCGAAACTGTTTGACCACGTCATCGTCGCCGTCGCGGAAAACGAGAGCAAGCAGCCGCTGTTCACGCTGGCGGAGCGGGTGGCGCTGGTGAAACAGGCCGTCACGAAACTGCCGAATGTGGAAACGGATTCGTTCAGCACCCTGCTGGTGGAATATGTTGCGGCGCAGAAGGCTCAGGCCATCGTGCGCGGGCTGCGCGCCGTGTCGGACTTTGAATTCGAGTTCCAGCTCGCGCTGATGAACCGCAAGCTGGACGAGAACATTGAGACGATTTTCATGATGCCGAAGGACACTTACACCTTTTTGAGTTCGCGTATCGTGAAGGAAATCGCGCGGCTCGGCGGCGACGTGCGCGCATTCGTGCCACCGAATGTGCAAATCGCGCTGAAAAAGAAATTGAAAAGTTAACCGCACAAATATTTGTCTATGATAGATATTTCAGGCGTTGTTCTTTTGATTGGCGGATGTTTGATTTTAATTTCTTGGTTCAAAGAAAAGAAATATCCAGACCAGAAAAAGGTCGGATTGTTTTGTGTGTTTATGGGTGTGACTATGATAACTGCCCGTTTGTTTGGCCGGCTTTAATTTTTTAGTGATTACATAAAATGTCCTTAAAAATCAATCTTCGCCATTTGGAGGAAGACGGCATTCATCTGAAAGGTGAACTGCCGGTGGCGGAGCTGGATTTGGGCGTGAACGACGAGCTGATCCACTTGGAAAGGCCGTTGCGCTACGATTTGTCGGTGGAACTGCTACATGATGCGGTGCTGGCGACCGGTTCGCTGGTGCTGCCGCTGGAGTGCGAGTGCAGCCGCTGCCTGAAGAAGTTCAAAACCGAGCTGAAACTCAGCGGCTGGGCGGCGCATCTACCGCTGGAAGGCGAGGACAAGGTGCCCGTGGAGAACGACTGTGTGGACTTGACGCCGTTCGTGCGGGAAGATATGCTGCTCGACTTTCCGCAACATCCGTTGTGCAAACCGGACTGTGCGGGATTGAAAACAAAGAACAGTGCCCCCAAGGCTGCGGCCGGTGAAAAACCGGCGGCGGCGGCGTGGGCCGAACTCGACAAACTAAAAATTAAGTAAATTTATGGGCGTTCCAAAAAGAAAACCGTCAACGAGCCGGCAGCGCATGCGCCGGGCTTACAACAGCGTTCTCAAACTGCCGCAGCTGGGCAAATGCCCGCAATGCGACGCGCCGGCCATGCCGCACCGCGTGTGCCCGGCCTGCGGTTTCTACAAAGGCCGTCAGGTGCTGACCGTCACGGCGGGCGCGTAACAGTTTTTAATTTTAAGTTTTGAATTTTGAGTTGAAGCCATCGGCCATCCGGCCGTTCAACTCAAAACTAAAAATTAAAAACTAAAAACTACCATGCGAATCGCAGTGGATGTCATGGGTGGTGACCACGGTTGCGGTGTCATCATCGCCGGCGTGAAAGGCGCGCTGGAGGAAAATAAGGACATCACCGCCATCTACCTTGTCGGCAACAAAGCCGACATCCATGCCGCGCTGCCCCCGCGCGGTTTCCGCGACCACCGCGTCCGCATCGTTCACGCCAGCGAAGTTGTGGAGATGGAGGACAAACCGGCGATTGCGCTGCGCAAGAAAAAAGATTCTTCCATCGCCCGCGCGGCCGAGCTTGTCAGCGAAGGCAAGGCGGACGCGCTGGTTTCCCTCGGCAACACCGGCGGCATTTTCGCGGCGGCGACGTTCAAGGTCGGACGCATTTCCGGCGTGGATCGCGGCTGCATCGCCACGGTCATTCCCCGGCAAAACAACGAGTTTGTCCTGCTCGACGCGGGTGCCAACGTCGAATGCAAGCCGCTGCACCTCGCACAATTTGCCGTGATGGGCAGCGTTTATTCGCGCGAAGTCCTGAAGCGCAAAAACCCGCGCGTCGGCATCTTGAGCATCGGCTCGGAAGATTCCAAGGGCAACGAATTGACGCTCGAAGCTTTCAGGCTCTGCAAGAAACTCGATTTGAATTTCATCGGCAACGTCGAAGGGCACGACCTTTTCAAAGACCGCGTGGACGTGGTGGTGTGCGACGGCTTCGTGGGCAACATCGTTTTGAAGAGCATCGAGAGCCTGGCCGTGGCGATGTTCTCGATGCTCAAGCGCGAGCTGATGCACACGGCGCAGCGCAAGCTCGGCGCGTATCTCGCGAAGGGCGCATTTCACACCATCCGCCGGCGCATGGATCCGGAAGTTTATGGCGGCGCGCCGATGCTCGGCTTCAACGGGCTCGTGTTCAAGGCGCACGCCTCCGCGCGCGAACGCGCCGTGACCAGCGCCATCCGCGTCACGGCCAATGCGGTGAAAACCCAGATCAACCAGACCATCGCCCGCGACATTGCGGCGGCGAACAATATTCTCAACGCTGAAACCCAGCCGGTGAACTCATGAAAAATCCGCGCGCAAAACATAATTTTCTCGGCCGCTCCTGCTCCATCACCGGCGTCGGCTCGTATGTGCCGGACCGGATTTTGACGAACGCCGAACTCGAAAAACTGGTGGAGACCTCGGACGAATGGATCACCACGCGCACCGGCATCAAGGAACGCCGCATCGCGGCAGCCGATGAATTCACCTCCGACCTCGCCGCAAAAGCCGCCCAGCGTGCGATGGCCATGGCCGGCATCACCGCCGAGCAGATTGACCTCATCATCGTCGCCAGCATCACGCCCGACATGCCGTTTCCGAACACCGCCTGCCTTGTGCAACAGAAAATCGGCGCGCGACGCGTTCCTTCATTTGACATCGAGGCCGCGTGCTCCGGCTTCATTTACGCGCTGGAAATCGGCCAGCAGTTCATCATGTCGCGCACCTACGAAACGGTGCTGGTCATCGGCGCGGAAAAACTTTCATCCATCACCAACTGGAAAGACCGCAACACCTGCGTGCTCTTTGGCGATGGCGCGGGCGCGGCGATTTTGCAGAACCGCGCCAATTCCCACGGCCTGCTCACCACCGCGCTCGGCTCGGACGGCAGCAAGGCGGAACTGCTGTCCATGCCCGGCGGCGGCAGCCGCTGCCCGGCTACGGCGCAGACCGTCACGGACGGGCTGCATTTTCTCCGCATGGACGGCAAGGAAACTTTCAAAAATGCCGTGCAGGCCATGTGCAGCGCGGCCAACGAAGTTTTGACCCGGTGCGAAATTGACATTACCAAAATCAAGTGCGTCATCCCGCACCAGGCGAACCGCCGTATCATTGACGCCGTCGGCGAACGGCTCGGTGCCACGCCGGAACAGCTTTTCATCAACCTGCACAAATACGGCAACACCTCCGCCGCGTCCGTGGCTATCGCGCTGGACGAGGCGGTGCATTCGGGAAAAATCCAGCGCGGCGACCTGATTTTGATCGTGGCCTTTGGTGCTGGCCTGACCTGGGGCGCGGCGGTGATCGAATGGTGAAAAACTTAAATTTGACGGCCATCATGGACGTGCTACGTTGGATTAACTTATGAGTGCAAAGAAAATCGGAAGTCTGGGTTCAGTCGGAAATTCTGTCAGTGTCATGGGCCGCGAATCATCGTTGGCGCTTTGTGCCGAAAAAGTTTCCATCCACAAAAGCGGTATCGAGTTTTGCAGTCCCACGCCGTTTAACGAATGGTCCGAGATGACCGTCTCGCTCCAGTCGCCGATTGACGGCAGCCGGGTTTCCTGCCACGGCGTCGTCGTCGGCTGCGCCGGCAGCAAACACTCCGGGTTTCACGTGTCTATGCTGTTTACCAGCCTGACGCCGCAAGCGGAAAAACAGCTCGGCACCATGGCGCGTTCAGAATTCGGCACCGGCAGATAATCAACTTTCCAACCAAAATGAAACCCCGGACAAAGGTTCGGGGTTATTTTTTTGACCGCGCCGGAAAATTTTCCTAAACTCAAGCTGTTCAATTTTACACCCAAAACATCTCTTCGTAAAAAAATGAAAAACGGCCTGACCATCAAATCCACCGGCGCGTTGGACTTCCTCTCGCTCGGCGCGCTCGTCCATCGGCTCGATCCCGGTATCATCCCGTTCCGCAAGGCGACGCATTGCGACATCCACGTCAGCGGTGGCGAGTTCAACGTCTCCGCGAACCTGTCCGACTGTTTCCGTCTCAACACCGGCATTGCGTCCGCGATGGTGGACTATCCCATCGGCGATTTGATTGCCGAGCGGGTTCGCGCCATGGGCGTAAAACCATTTTACAAAAAATTCAAACATGACGGCGTGCGCGGGCCGAACATGGCCACCGTTTATTCGGATCGCGGCCAGGGCGTCCGCGCGCCGGTGGTTTTTTACAACCGCAGCAACGAAGCCGCCGGCCAGCTCAAACCCGGCGATTTCAATTGGAATGAAATTTTCGGCAACGGCGTCCGCTGGTTCCACAGCGGCGGTATTTTTGCCGCGCTGTCCGAAACCACCGGCGAACTCATCATTGAAGCGATGAAGGCCGCCAAGGCCAGCGGCGCGATTACGTCCTTTGATTTGAATTATCGCCAAAAGCTCTGGGACATCTGGGGCGGACAGGACAAGGCCGTGAAGGTGCTCGCCCGTATTGTTGAAAATGTAGATGTGCTCGTCGGCAACGAGGAAGATTTGCAGAAAGGCCTTGGCATCGAAGGCCAGGATGTGGAAGCCGCCTCCAAGCTCGACCCGTCTGCTTTTTACGCTGTCATCGAGAAAGCCACGAAAAAATTTCCGAACGTGAAAGCCGTTGCCACCACGCTGCGCGAAGTGCATTCCACCAACCGCCACACTTGGGGTGCCGTCGCGTGGGTCAACGGCAAAACGTATCAATCGCCGATGTGCGAGCTGGAGGTCGTGGATCGCGTCGGCGGCGGCGACGGCTACGCGGCGGGTTTCTTTTACGGCCTGCTGTCCAGTGCGTCCGAGCAGGAAGCCGTCAACCTCGGCTGGGCGCACGGTGCGCTGCTGACCACGTTCCCTGGCGACACCACCATGGCGACGGTTGAACAGGTCAAGGCGTTCGCCAAAGGCGGCTCCGCCCGCATCCAACGCTGATTTTATGCTGTATTTTGCGCGCGGCTCCATCACCGACAAATTGTCCAAAGACGATTTGCGCGCCGGATTATTCACCGCGCTGAAAAAGCTCGGTGAGCGCAAACACGTTCTCGCCGTGCCGCCGGATTTCACCCGGTTTCATTCGCAGGCCGGTTTGCTGACTTCGCTCACGCACGAATTTTATGGCGACAAGCTGACGGACGTTTTGCCCGCGCTCGGCACGCACACCGCGATGACCAGTGAGCAAATCCACGAAATGTTTCCCGGCGTGCCGGAAAAACTTTTCCGCGTCCACAACTGGCGCACCGGCATCACGACGGTCGGCGAAGTGCCGGCGGCGTTCGTCAAGGAAGTCTCCGAAGGCGCGGTGGATTTTCCGTGGCCAGCGCAGGTGGCAAATCTCATCGCCACCGGCGGACACGATTTGATTCTGTCCATCGGCCAGGTTGTGCCGCACGAAGTCATCGGCATGGCGAACTACAACAAAAACATTTTCGTCGGCACCGGCGGTGCCGAGGGGATTAACAAGAGCCATTACGTCGGCGCGGCGTATGGCATGGAACGCATGATGGGACGCGCGAACACGCCGGTTCGCAAAATCCTGAACTACGCCTCGGAACATTTCACGAAGCACCTGCCGATTGTTTATGTCCACACCGTCATTGGTCGCGGCGACGGTGGCCAGCTCGTCGTGCGCGGACTGTTCGTGAGTGATGACGCATCTGGTTTTGAATTGGCGGCAAAACTTTCTCTCGAAGTAAATTTCGAGATGCTCGCCGAGCCGTTGAAGAAAGTGGTCGTCTATCTCGACCCGGCGGAATTTAAGAGCACCTGGCTCGGCAACAAGGCGGTTTATCGCACGCGCATGGCAATGGCTGATGGCGGCGAACTCATCATCCTTGCACCCGGCTTGAAGGAGTTTGGCGAAGATCACGAGATTGACCGGCTCATCCGCAAATACGGTTATCGCGGCACGCCCGCCACGCTCGCGGCGACGAAAGCGAATACTGAGTTGCAAAATAATTTAAGCGCGGCTGCACATTTGATTCACGGTTCCAGCGAAGGCCGGTTTGGCATCACCTACTGCCCCGGCCATCTAACGCAGCAGGAAATCGAAAGCGTGAATTTCAAATACGCCGACCTGAAAACGATGACGCCGCGTTACGATCCGAAGAAATTGAAGGACGGCTGGAACACGCTGCCTGACGGCGAAAAGATTTTTTACATTTCTAATCCGGCGCTCGGTCTTTGGGCTTGCCGGAGCCGGTTTTCAAATTAATTTCCGTCTATGAGCTTAAATCTCCGGCCGAAGAACGAGTGCCAATTTGACCAGATTTCACTGGGCGAAGTTATGCTGCGCCTCGATCCCGGCGAAGGCCGCATCCGCACGGCGCGGCGGTTCACCGCGTGGGAAGGCGGCGGCGAATACAACACCTCGCGCGGCCTGCGCAAATGTTTCGGCTACAAAACCGCCGTCTGCACGGCGTTCGTGGACAATGAGGTTGGCCATCTCATCGAGGATTTCATCATGCAAGGCGGCGTCGCCACTGACTTCATCCAGTGGCGCGCGGACGATGGCATCGGCCGAAGCATCCGTAACGGGCTGAATTTCACCGAGCGCGGCTTCGGTATTCGCGGCGCGGTGGGTGTGTCGGATCGCGGCAATTCCGCCACCTCGCAGCTCAAGCCGGGCGACTTTGACTGGGATTTGATTTTTGGAAAATTCGGCACGCGCTGGCTGCACACCGGCGGCATTTTCGCGGCGCTGTCGGAAACGACGGCGGCATTGACCATCGAGGCAGTGAAGGCGGCGAAGAAACACGGCGTCATCGTCAGCTACGACTTGAACTATCGCCCGTCACTCTGGAAATCCATTGGCGGTTTGAAGAAGGCGCAGGAGGTCAACCGTGAGATCGCCAAATATGTGGACGTGATGATTGGGAATGAAGAAGATTTCACCGCGTCGCTCGGCTTCGAGGTGAAAGGCGCGGACCACAGCTTGAGCCACATTGAAACGGACGCGTTCAAGGCGATGATTGAGACGGCGGTGAAGGCGTATCCGAATTTCAAGGTCGCGGCGACAACCTTGCGCCGTGTCATCACGGCGACCAAGAATGACTGGAGCGCGATTCTCTGGCACGACGGGAAATTTTACGAGAGCCGGAAATATCCCGAACTGGAAATCTTGGACCGCGTCGGTGGCGGCGACAGTTTTGCCAGCGGTTTGCAATTTGGTTTTCTCGAATTCAACGATCCGCAAAAGGCCGTGGATTACGGCGCGGCGCATGGCGCGCTGGCCTCGACTACACCCGGCGACACCTCGATGGCGACGCGCAAGGAAGTGGAAAAAACTTTCGGCGGCGGCAGCGCGCGGGTGCAGCGTTAAGAAGTAAAATATGAAAACACCAGCAGAACTGTTCTCACTCAAAGGCAAAGTGGCGGTCGTCATCGGCGGCACGGGGGTCCTGTGCGGCGAGATGGCCGAAGGCTTGGCGACAGCCGGCGCGGCGGTGGCGCTCGTCGGACGTGACGCGGCCAAGGCTCAAGCGCGGCTCGATCAAATTTCCAAAGGCGGTGGCAAGGCGGAATTCTTTTCGTGCGAAGCCACTTCAAAATCGGCTTTGCAGCAATTGCTCGCGGATGTTCTGAAAAAGTTTGGGCGCGTGGACATTTTGGTGAACGGCGCGGGCGTGAATTCGCCGACGCCGTTCTTTGACATTCCTGAAGATGAATTTGACCGCATTATCACGGTGAATTTGAAAGGTGTGGTGCTGGCGTGCCAGGTTTTCGGCAAACATCTGGTTGAGCAAAAATCCGGCAGCATCATCAATCTCGGTTCGGCGTCGGGGCTGACGCCGCTGTCGCGCGTGTTCACTTACTCGGCGTCGAAGGCGGCGGTTCATAATCTCTCGAAAAATCTGGCACGCGAGTGGGCGACGAGCGGCGTGCGCGTGAATATTCTGGTGCCAGGATTTTTCCCGGCGGAACAAAATCGCAAGGTGCTCAATCCCGAGCGCGTGGCGCAGATCATGGGCAAGACGCCGATGAAGCGTTTCGGCGAGGCGCATGAACTGATCGGCGCGACGCTGCTGCTGGCGTCGGACGCGGGCAGCTTCATCACCGGCGCGGAGATTGTCGTGGACGGCGGGTTTGATGCGATGAGCATCTGAATTAACCGCAGAAAAAATTCAGCCCGTTGAAGCCGAAACTTCAACGGGCTTTTTTGTTTGCGAAATATTTTACAGGTCGGTGATCGGCCGATGGCGCGGCACAAAGGCTTTTATCAATCCCCACGCAGTGAGGTAGCTCAGGGCGCAGACGGCAAACATGATGAGATAAGCGTGCTGCGGATTATCTTTGAAGGCGTCGGCAAGGGTGCCGGAAAGTTTGAGGACAATGACACCGCCGAGGCCGCCGGCCATCGCGCCAATGCCGGTGACGGAGCCGACGGCCTTTTTGGGGAACATGTCGGAGACGGTGGTAAACAAATTCGCCGACCAGGCTTGGTGAGCCGCCGCGCCGATGCAGATGATGGCGACCGCCAGCGTCGAGGCGTAGTGGCCGAAATGATCCACGTTCGCAAAATATTGCGTGCTCAGAACGGTCAATGGAAACAAGGCGATGATGAACATCGCGGTCATGCGGGCCTGATAGGCGGGCAGGCCGCGTTTCATGAGCATCAGGGGAATGCTGCCGCCAAAAACGCTGCCGACGATGGCCACGCCATAGACGACGAAGGTCGGCAGCATGATCTCCTGCTTGGTCATGCCAAACTGTTTGTGCAAATAATCCGGAAGCCAGAACAGGTAAAACCACCAGACGCCGTCAGTAAAAAATTTGCCGAAGAAAAATGCCCAAGTCTGCCGGTAGCCGAGCAGCTCCGGCCGGGCGCTTTCGCCGAACCGGTTTGCGCCGGCAGCGCCAGGACGCGTCGCGAGCATAAGAATTGACACCAGCGTGCCGATGCCCGGCAGCAGATTTAGCAGGATATACCCGCCGGGTTTGCCGAGGTCGTGCCAGCGCCGGGACTGGGCCGCCAGGCTGGCCCAAAAGGCGACGACGCCGACGGTGCCATACAAAATGAAAGCGCCGGTGCGGCTCAGGCTCGGAAATAGCGTTGAGATAAAATAAACAAACAGGCACAGAAAAATAATCATGCTGGTGATGCCGACAAAGCCCGCCTGCGACATCCGGCCGGCAAAGGAAAAGAGCGAGCCGGAAACTTTCTTGGCGGACTTGTCGTCCTGCTGCTCCTGCGACTTGGTTTCGTCCTGGTCGCTGTGGATGTAATCGAATTCGGCTTTGGACAGCCTTTTTTGTTGCGCGGGCGGAGCGTAGAGCCAGAACCAAAAAATGAGCCAGATGAAGCCGATGGCACCGGTGAGGATGAAGGCCATTTTCCAGCCCAGCCGGTCGCCAAAATGGATCAGGCACCACGGCACAAACAGCGCGCTGATCATCGCGCCGACATTGGAGCCACTGTTGAAAATGCCGGTGGCCAGGGCGCGTTCGCGTTTGGGGAACCACTCGGCCACGGTCTTGATGGACGCGGGGAAATTGCCCGCCTCGCCGATGCCGAACAGGCTGCGCACGACCATGTGCGCCGCCGCCAGGCTGCCGACGAACGCATTGGCGATGCCGAAAACGGACCAGATGATGAGCGACAGTGCGAGGCCGAGCCTGGTGCCGATCCGGTCAATGACCCAGCCGGCAAGAATGGTCATGCCGGCGTAAAAACCGGTGAAGACGGTGGTGACATTCGCGTAGTCCGAGTTGGTCCAGCCGAAGCCGCCCTGCTCGGTCGCGGTGCAGAAATATTCCTTGAGATAGCTGATGACCTGCCGGTCCATGTAATTCACCGTCGTGGAAAAAAACAGCAGCGCGCAGATGATCCAGCGGAAGTTGCTCGCCGCCGGGCGGAACGGATTAGGGGAATTCATTTTGGCGAGGATTGCCGAAAGCGGCGGGCCGTTCAAGATTGGAAATCAACTTTACATAACCGTGTTTTTTCGGCAGCTTCTCCAGATGAATTTGAAAAAGTTTCTGCCCTTGCTCCCGGTTCTGCTGCTGGCGGGTTGCAGCACCACCGCCACGTTCACGCGGATGACGCCCAGTGTGCAGCCCCGCAATGCCGACAACCTTTATCCGGTCGAAATCGCCTTCAACTCCGGCCAGCAGTCGCTCCGCTGGGACAGCCTCAAGCCCTATGTGGTGGTCAATGGCCAGTCACTGCCGCTGCGGCCGGTGCCCGTGGTCGAAAACCGCTGGGAAGGCCTCGTCCCCGTGCCGCCGACCGCAAACAGCGTGACCTACCGTTTCAAGTTTGACTACCTCTACAACGCCTTCGGCAACGGCGCGCAGCCGGACAGCGCGTGGTCGCCGGCTTATACCCTGAAGGTTCTTGACCAATAAATTTAGGCAAAGCAAAAGCGCGGACAGCGATGTCCGCGCTTTTTTGTTTTCAGAAACCGGGTATTTCAGCGCCGCTTCGGGCGCAGGATCAGGACTTTTTTCTCTGTGCCTTCCACTTCCACGCTGTGCGATTCCACATCAGGATCGTCGCGCAGGGCGTGGTGGACGATGCGGCGGTCAAAGGCGTTGAGCGGTTCCAGTTCCACGGCATCGCCCCAGCGGCGGACTTTCTCGGCGGCTTCCTGCGCCTTTTTTACGAGCACCTCGCGCGCCTGTGCGCGGTAGCCGCCCACATCGAGCATCACCTTCGGTGCAGTTTGATCCGCCTGAAACAGGATGCGGTTCACGAGGTATTGCAGGTCGGCGAGCGTCTGGCCCTGCCGGCCGATGAGGCGGCCGGACTCCTCCGTTTGGATGTCAAGCATGAGGTCGTCGCCAAGTTTTTGGTCAGTCACGGTCGCGGGAAAACCGAGCGTGCCGAGGATTTTTTCCGTGATGGCTTTGGGCGATGCGGGCATGGAATTATTTTTTCTTTTTTGACGCCGGTGTCAATGCCGGATTCGTCGCCGGACCGGCCGGCGCGGCGGCGGCGGCGGAAATGTTCGACTTCGTCAGCTTCGTCTGTGCCACGGTCAGCAAATTGTTGACCGTCCAATACAGCGCGAGGCCGGAGGAATAATTGTAGAGAAACAAAATGAACATTGCCGGCAACCAGCGCATCATTTTTTGCTGCGCCGGATCCATGCCCGGCGACGGCGGCGTCAAGTGCGACTGCCACAGCATCGCGCCACCCATCAGCAGCGGCAGCAAATTGAACGGCAGCCCTTCCGGCGTGCAGATGATCGGGATGAACGTCACACCGTGAACCATGAACAGCGTGTCCGGTTTGGACAAATCCGCGACCCAGAGAAAACTGGCGCCGCGCAACTCGATGGCGCTGCGGATCATCGTGAAAAAGCCGATGAACACCGGCATCTGGATGACCATCGGCAGGCAGCCGCTCATCGGGTTCACCTTGTTTTTCTTGTAAAGTTCCCACTGCTTGGACGTGAGCTTCTGCACGTCGTCCTTGTATTTTTCCTTCAGCTCCGCCAGCTCCGGCGCGAGCGCCTGCATCCGCTTCATCGAGCGCGTGCTCGCCGCCGTCAGCGGCCAAAACAACGCCTTGATCAAAATCGTGATCAGCACAATCGTCCAGCCGTAGCCGAGGCCGGTCAAGTCATGCAGCCCGTTCATCGCGGACAATAGCAGCTTGGCGAAAAACGTGCCGATGCCCCAGAAGCCGGCGAATCCCGTGCCGAAATTCATCACTTGGTCAGCATGGTTGTTAAGATTTTCGCCCACGCGCGCCAGCGTGCGGAATTCCTTCGGGCCAGCGAAGAAAACAATCTGCCGGTCGAAACCCGAATTAGCCGACAACGTCATCGCCGGATACACCAGCGCCGTCTGGATGCCGCGCGGCGCGACAAGGTTGGTCACCACGCCGACATTTTGAAAACGCGGCAGCGTCACCGGCCGCGCGACGATTTGCTGCGCCGGCTCGTTGGTCGGCGGCATCGCCACCATCGCAAAAAACTGGTTGTGCGCCGCCGCCCAAATCACATTGCCGCTGCCCGCGCGAAATTCAGTTTTCGGCGCCCCGCGCGAACAGCCCATGCCGCCGCCAAACCACGCCAGCGGCTGATCCACCGCCGTCTCGCCGTTGAACCACATCGCGCCTTCAACCTGGCCGCTGTCGTCCACGTCCATCGGCGTCGCCGTGCCAACCACCAGTTCCTGCGCCGGCAGGTTCAGCGGCTTGTCGGAAGTGTTCTCGATGCGCACGTCGGCCAGCACGAGAAAATTGGAACTCAACTGGAAATTTTTCACCAGATGCAAACCGTCGGCAAAAGATTTTTCCATGCGCACGCCGGTCGCTGTTTTTGCCAGCGTAAAATTGCCGTCGCCAATCAGGCTGTCGTCGCCAAGAATCGCCAGCGCCGGCACCGTCGTCCGCGCGTTGAGCGCCGAGACGGCTGCTGTTGCATTACTCACTGAATCTTTCCAGCGCGCCGAAACCGTCTGCGGATAATCGAGCAGCTCAATCAACTTCAAACCGCCGCCGCGCGACGTAAATGTGTAGCGCGCCCGGCCGTTCGTCAGCACCAGCGTCTGCTCCGGCGCGTTCGTGTCAAAAACCATGGCGGGCGTAGGCGCGGAGACAACGGCGTTCGCCGTCGCCGTCGCATTGGAAACGGCCGCCGCCACGGCGACCGGTTGTGCCGCTTCGTATTGCGCCCGTAGCTGCGCAATTTTGTTCTGCTCCACAAACCACCAGCCGAGCAGCAGCACGCAGATTGAAATGACGATGATTCCTGTTTTATCCATGAAAATTATTAAATCCCGAATTGTGAATCCCGAATTCCTTTTTCGGAAGCGGATCGTGACCGTGGCCGCCCCACGGATGGCAGCGGCAAATTCGCTTCGCCGACAAAAGTGTTCCCATCACCGCGCCGCGCTCGCGCAAGGCTTCAATCGCAAACTGCGAACACGTCGGCGTGAAACGGCAGCCGAAATTTCCGCCGAATAAAAACGCCTGCGCCGGCGAAACCGTCAGCCGATAGACGCGCACTGCGAAAATTAAATGCGATTTAGGAACATTCAACAACCAACATTCAACGCTGAACATCCAAGGATGGCGCAAGCCCGGTTCCGTTGGTGGTTGGGAGTTGAATGTTGAATGTTGAATGTTTTTCATTTCAGCAGCTTCGCCCGGTGCAGCGCGGCGAGAAAATCCTTTTCCACCCCGGCAAAATCCTTTTGCGCAATCGAGTTGCGCGCGACCAAAACGAGTTCCACCGGTGCCCCGAATTCATGCTGGTGCAGCCGGAAACTTTCGCGGAGCAATCGCCGGGCGCGGCTGCGGGCGGGCGCACCGCCGATTTTTTTGCTGGTGACGACGCCGAGCTTGGGCGCGGACCCGTCGGGCAATTTGTTCCAGTTTGCGATGAGACAGCCGACCACGAGCCGTTCTCCACGCTGCCGGACGCGCGCGAAATCGCGGTTTTGCGCGAGCCGCGACGAACGGCCAAAGCGCAGGCGTTTCGGCGGCGCGGGGTTCACAAAATCAGACCGGCGTCAGGCGCTTGCGGCCATTGCGACGGCGGTTGGCGAGGGTGGCCTTGCCGCTCTTGGTGGAGTTGCGGTTGAGGAACCCGTGCTGGCGTTTCCGGCGGATTTTCGACGGTTGATACTGGCGTTTCATAAAATTAAATAATTCGTGACCGGCGCAAAAACCGGAGCGTGGGAGAATAGCAGCGACCGGCCTTGTGTCAAGAAAGGCTTCACCGCTTCATTTCACGTTCAGCTCGCGCTGAATGTGAAATTTATCAATGCGCTTGCGCAACGTAGCGCGGGTGATGCCGAGCAGTTGGGCGGCGTGAACCTGGTTGTCGTTCGTCTCGATGAGCGCCTGGATCACCAGCTCGCGTTCGACGGCGGGGATGATTTTCAGTTTCGGATCGCGCTTGGCAATTTGGAAAAGCTGGCGCGCAAGCGTGGCGGCATCGCTGGTTGTGCCGTCGCCAGTGGCAATGTTGGCGGGCGGCGCGGCCACGCCGGTGGCGGCGCCAGAAATTTCCGGCGGCAAATCGCCGGGCAAAATCGCGTCGCTCTTGGCAAGAACGTGCGCGCGGCGGATGGCGTTTTCCAGTTCGCGGACGTTGCCGGGCCAGTAGTATTTCTCGAACAGCTTGACGGCGGCGGTGGCGATGGACTTGGGTTTGCGTGACAGCTCGCGCGCAATTTTCTCCAAAAAATAATTCACCAGCAGCGGAATGTCGTCGCGGCGGTCGCGCAGCGGCGGCAGGTGAATGCGGACGACGTTGAGGCGGTAAAATAAATCTTCGCGAAATTGTTTCGCGGCGACGGCGGCTTCGAGCGGCTTGTTCGTGGCGGCAATGACGCGCACATCCACTTTCAGCGGCGAGTTGCCGCCGACGCGCTCGAAGGTGCCAGATTGCAGCACGCGTAAAATTTTTGTCTGCGTGGCCGGCGTCATGTCGCCGATTTCATCGAGGAAAATCGTGCCTTTGTTGCATTGCTCGAACTTGCCGATGCGCTGGACGGTGGCCCCGGTGAACGCGCCTTTTTCGTGGCCGAACAGTTCGCTTTCGAGAAGCTGTTCGGGAATTGCCGCACAGTTCACCGCGAGGAATGGCTGTTGCGCGCGGTCGCTGTGATGGTAAATGGCGCGGGCGACGAGTTCCTTGCCGGTGCCGCTTTCGCCGGTGATGAGCGCGGTCGTATCAGTGGCGGCAATCTGACCGATGAGCTTGAAAACGCCCTGCATCGGTCCGCTGCGACCGATGATGCCGAGCTCGTAATCCTCCGATTCGAGCAGCGGTGCGTAGGAGACGACCTGCTTCATGTCGCGCGCGGCCTTGAGCGCGTTGGCAATGACTTCCTTGAGCTTGGGAATGTCAAACGGCTTCAGCAAATAATCATACGCGCCGAGCTTCATCGCCTCGATGGCGGTTTGCGTCGTGCCGTAGGCCGTCATCAAAATGACGAGCAGTTTGGGATCGGACGCGCGGATTTTGCGGAGGGTTTCCATGCCGGTCATGCCGGTCATGCGCACGTCCATCAGCACGAGGTCGGGCTTGAACTTGGGAATGACCTTCAGCCCCTCTTCGCCGCTGGCGGCGGTGGCGAGTTCAATTTCCTCCGAGGCGAGGATGCGTTGCAGCGAATACCGCACGTCCTCTTCGTCATCAATCAACAACAGCTTGCTCATCGTGCGCCCATGATAATTGGCGGCGCGGGAATGAACACTGAATTTTTACCGCCAGCAGTTTCACGCATCCGCAGCATCAGTTACGTTTGACGATTCGCTGTTTGACCCGAAGCGCGCGGCAACTTAAACTCGCCGTCCATTTTATTTTATGAAAATCATCATCTGCGACCCCATCTCACCGAAAGGCATCGCGCTGCTCCAGCAGCGTCCTGAGTTTAACGTCGTCGTCTTGCCCAAACGCCTGTCCGAGGCGGAACTGCTGCCCATCGTGGCCGACGCCACCGCGCTCGTCGTCCGCTCGGAAACCAAGGTGACCAAGAAAGTCATCGAGGCGGCGAAGTCGCTGCGCGTGGTCGGCCGCGCCGGCGTCGGCGTGGACAATGTGGACATTGACGCCGGCACTCAGCACGGCGTCGTGGTCATGAACACGCCCGGCGGCAACACGGTAACGACTGCGGAACTGACCTTCACCATGCTGCTCTCGCTCGCGCGCAAGGTGCCGCAGGCGGCGGCGACGATGATTGCCGGCAAGTGGGACCGCAAGCTGTTTCAGGGCGTCGAGCTTTCCGGCAAGACGCTCGGCGTTTTGGGCATGGGCAGAATTGGAACCGAAGTCGCCAAGCGCGCGATTGCGTTCGGCATGAAGGTCGTCGCGTATGATCCGTATTTGACCGAAGACCGCGCAAAGGCCATCGGCGCGGAGTTCGCGGCGGATTTGGACGCGGTTTATCGCGTCGCCGATTTCATCACCGTGCACATGCCGGTGACGAAGGAGACGAAGGAAATGTTGAACGCGGCGGCGTTCGCCAAGATGAAGCCGGGCGTGAAAATCGTGAATTGCGCGCGCGGCGAGATTATTTCGGAAACGGATTTGATTGCGGCGCTTGAATCAAACAAAGTCGCCGGCGCGGCGCTGGATGTTTTCGCCGTGGAACCGCTGCCGGCAGATCATCCGTATCGCAAGCAGCCGAATTTGATTCTCACGCCGCACCTCGGTGCGAGCACCGAAGAGGCGCAGGAAAAATGCGGCATTGAAGTCGCGGAAGTCATCGCGGGCTATTTGCTCACCGGCGAGGTCCGCAATGCGGTGAATTTGCCGTATCTCGATGCGAAAACCTCCGAGCAGGTGAAGCCGTATCTGCCGCTCGGCGAGGCGCTGGGCAAATTGCTCGCGCAACTCACGCCGGCGAGCGCGGACAAGCTGCACATCACCTACGGCGGCAACGCGAAAAACCTGACGAACATCGACCCGGTGACGCGCGCGATTTTGCGCGGCTTTTTGTCCACCAGCAATTTGAAGGACGTGAACAACGTCAATGTTCGCAGCGTGGCGCAGAGCATCGGCATCACGGTCGAAGAAAAGAAATCGGACGAGCCGGTGACGTTCAACGAATGGGTGCACGTCCAGGTTTTCGGCAACGGCCAGAAATTGATTTCGGCGGGCGGCACGTTCTTTGGTTCGCCGAATAATCCGCGCATCGTGCGGCTGTTCAGCCAGGCGGTGGAAATCCCGGTCACGGGGACTTTGCTAATGTTGAACAATGCGGACAAGCCGGGCATCGTCGGCCATCTCGGCACGTTGCTCGCGAAGCACAAGGTCAACATCGCCAGCATGAGCCTCGGCCGCGACACGGCGGGCGGCAAGGCGCTGACGGTCTTGAGCCTCGACAGCGAGCCGCCGCAGGCCGTGCTGGAGGAATTGAAAAAAGACCATGACATCAGCAACGTGAAAGTGGTAAAGTTGTGATTCTGTTTTTGAACTTAAACGAAACTTGTCAGTCCAATTGAACCAATGAAATTAAAATTGATCCTGTCCGCCGCGCTGATGGCCGGTGTGATTTCCGCCGTGGCCGTCACTGAACCCGCCGTGATGCCGGCCGGCACGAACGCCAGCCCCGAGGCGACCATCAAGGCGCTGTTCGGTGACCCGGCCATCGTCACGGCCAAGGGCTTTGACATCAAGCAGAGCGAGCTGGATCAGGTGTTGACCGGCGCGAAAGCCAACGCCGCCGCGCAGGGGCAGCAGTTGCCCTCGGAATTTTCCATCGCCATCCTGAACCAGCTGATCACTATCCAGTGCCTGCTGCAGAAGGCGACACCCGCCGACCGCGCCGCCGGTGCCGCCGAGGCGGACCTGCAATACGCCAGCCTCATCAAGCGGTTCGGCTCGACCGAGGCCTTCGAGCGCCAGCTCAAGGCCGTGGGCATGACGGTGGACGAGCTGCGTGCCAAGGCCACGCAGGAGGCCACCGCCAAGGCGACGCTGAAGCGCGAGCTGAACATCAGCGTCACGGATGACCAGGCCAAGGCGTTTTACGCCAAGCACGCGGCGGAGTTTGAACAGCCGGAAACGGCGCACGTCCGGCATATTTTGCTGATGACGATGGATCCGGCCACGCGGACGCCGCTGCCGACGAACGCCGTCGCCGCCAAGCGCAAGCAGATTGATTCCCTGCTCGTGCAGATTCGCGGCGGCGCGGATTTTGCGACGCTGGCCAAGCAGTATTCGGAGGATCCCGGCTCGAAGGACAATGGCGGCGAACTGCCGGAATTTCCGCGCGGCCAGATGGTGCCGGAGTTTGAGGCCACCGCGTTCTCGCTGACGAACAACCAGGTCAGCGACGTCATCACCACGCAGTTCGGCTACCACATCATCCAGATGATTGACAAGACGCCGGCCAAGACGTTTGCCTACACCGACACGCTGCCGCAGATCAACAAGACCGTGGCCGAAGTCTGCAAGGGCGAGGTGGAATCGGAACAAATTAAGGCCCAGGCCCCCGCCTACGTCAAAAGCCTGCGCGCCGAGCAGCAGGTGACCATCACCGACCCGACGCTCAAGGCGCTGGATGAAAGCGTCCGCGCCCAAGCTGATGCCGAGATGAGCAAGACCAATCTGGCCGACCCGGCGCAGTAAGCGGGCTTGACAAACCAACGGCGACGGCGGACAAATTCAGCATTATGAAACTAAAAATTGTCATTGTGATTTTGGCTCTCGCCTGCATTGGCCTCCTCATCGGGCTGCTGGCCGTTAAGAAACAGGGCGAGGAACAGCACGCCACCGACGTGAGTTCCATCGCGGATTTTTCCAACCAGGTGGCGGATGCCCAGCTGAAAATCATCGGCCTCAACAATGCCAACCTCACCTATTCAAACGACTTTGCGCTCAGCCAGCAGCAGGCCGCGCAGCTTTCCAACAGCCTCGCCGCCGCGCAGGTGACGATTGCCGAAAGCCAGACCACCATCGCCAACGCCCAGCAGCAAATCACCAACCTCAACAGCCGCATCGGCGATTTGGAAGTCCAGAACAAGGTGCTCGACCAGCAGGCCAGCGAACTCACCAACACCATCGCCAAGCTGGATTCGCTGATCGCGGACACGCAGAGCCGGTTGAGCCTCTCGGAAAGCAACAGCGTCTATCTCCAGCAGGAACTCCAGAAGCAGATGGCGCAGAAGGCCGAGATCGAGCACAAGTTCAACGACGTGGACGAACTCCGCCAGCAGGTCAGAAAAATCAAGGACGACCTCTTTGTCGCCCGCCGGCTGCAGCTCATGAAGAATGACAACAGCCAGAAAAAAGGCGCCCAGCTGCTCATTCAGCGCACCGTCCCGGTGACGAACAATCCCGCCGCCACGCCGAATTACGGACTGAACGTCGAGGTCGGCTCCGACGGCTCGGTGCGGGTCATTCCGCCGCTCGGCGCGACGACCAATGCCCCCGCGCATTGAGCCGCCATGCCGACCTACGAATACGTCTGCAAAAAGTGCGGCCACGAGTTTGAAGCGGTGCGGTCCATGTCCGCACCGGAGCTGAAAACCTGCCCGAAAGAACTTTGTCCACAGAAAAAATGGGGACGCGGCAAGGTTGTCAAACAGATCGGCGCGGGTGCCGGGCTGCTGTTCAAGGGCGGCGGCTTTTACATCACCGACTACCGCAGCGAAGGCTACAAGTCGTCGGCAAAAAAAGACGTTGCGCCCGCCAAGTCCGAAACGAAAGCTGAAACGAAAACCGAAGCCAAGCCCGCCGCCAAACCGGAAAAAAAATGAACCGTCCGCGCCCGGTCTGCGCGCTGGCCGCCGGCCTGCTGTTTTTCCTCGCCGCCGCCCGCGGCCAGTCTTCGCTGCTCGCACCGAACACGACCAGCAGCGTTTCCGGACAGTTCATCGTCTCCACCGCGCCGGACAGCAATCCCTATTTTCACCGTGCGGACGCCGGCACCAACGCCGAGCTGCTCCGGCTGGAGCCGTCGCTGCTCGCCGTCTCCGCCGAGCGGTTCAAGGCCGCGCTCCGGGCGCAGCTCGGCCTCGCCGCCGACGCGCCGTGGAGCGGAAAAATTTTCCTCGTGCTGCGCCCGGCCCATTCGCCGGATGAACCAGTGACGCTCACAGCCCAGCCGTTCCTCCGCGAATGGAACTACCGGCTGGAGCTGCCGGACGTGGTTTCCCGCAATCGGTGCGCGCGCGGCTTCAGCGCCGGGCTGCTGCTGGAACTCGCCAACCGCAACACGCCCGTCAATGGCCGCTACGCCATTCCGCCGGACTGGCTGGTGGACGGCCTGGCCCGAGAGGTCCTGGAATCCACGGACACCAAGCTCATCCTGACCGCGCCCGTCAAAAATGTGAACGGCATCCCGCAGACGCGGCTCGACGAAAAGCGGCGCGGCGTTGACCCGCTCGCCGCCGCGCGGACGGTCCTGCAAAATTTCCCCGCGCTGACCTTCGAGCAGCTGTGCTGGCCGGCCGACGCGCAGATGGACGGCGCCGACGGCGGCGTGTATCTCGCCAGCGCGCAACTGTTCGTCCACGACCTGCTCGCGCTGAAAAACGGGCCGGCCAAGGTGTGCGCGCTGCTCGCGGAATTGCCGGCGCATGAAAACTGGCAGTCGGCCTTCTTCGCCGCATTCCGCGAAGATTTCCGCCGCCCGCTCGACGTGGAAAAATGGTGGTCGCTCCGCGTCGTCCGCTTCGCCATGCGCGCGCCCGGCCCGCGCTGGACGCCTGCCGTCAGCCGCGACCGGCTGGACGCCGCGCTCGCCGTGCCGGTGAATGTCCGCTACTCGTCCAACGCCCTGCCCTCGTATGCGGAAATTTCCCTGCAGGCCGTCCTCCAGAATTTTGCGCCGGACCGGCAGGTGGAAATTTTCCAGACCCGGCTGCGCGATCTGGACCTGATCCAGCTCCGCCTCACGCCCGAACTTGCGCCGGTCGCGGACGGCTATCGCCAGGTGCTCGCAGATTTTCTGGGCGAGCGCAAAAAAACCGCGCGCCACCGCCCGGCCGGCACGGCGGCAACGGCGAAACAACTGGACGCACTCGACGCGCGCCGGCGCGAGGTGGAGTCAAATTTGAAGCTCTCCGCGCTGCCGGAAGATTTGATCCTGAACGCGCCCTGACGGCCGCTTGACAGACGGGAAAGCCGATTTATAGTGCGCTTACTGAAAAATGCAGGCTGAAAACTCATCCAAGGACGGCGGGGAACCGCCTGCGGGCAACCGGTTTCAAGCGTTGAAAAAATTCTCGTCCGCCGGACGCGGCTACTGGCACGACGTTTCCGACGCCGACTGGAACGACTGGCGATGGCAACTCAAGCACCGCATCACCACGGCCGAACAGTTGCAGAAATTTCTCCCGACGCTCACGCCGGAGGAATTTGCCGGCGCGAAACTCGCGAACACCAAGCTCGCGCTCGCCATCACGCCGTATTTCTTCAACCTCATTGACCCGGCGGATGAAAACTGCCCGATCCGGCTGCAGGTCATTCCCAAGCTCGCCGAGACGCACACCGCATCGTGGGAAATGAGCGATCCGTGCGGCGAGGATTCGCATTCGCCCGTGCCGGGACTCGTGCATCGCTATCCGGACCGCGTTTTGTTTCTGGTGACGGACCGCTGCGCGGCGTATTGCCGTTACTGCACGCGCTCGCGGCTGGTCAGCAATGCGACCGGCTACGACTTCCATCCCGAATTCGACAAGCAGATCGCCTACATCGCCGCGCATCCGGAAATCCGCGATGTGCTGTTGAGCGGCGGCGATCCCCTGCTCTTGAGCGACGACAAGCTGGAAAACTTGTTAAGCCGCCTGCGCGCGATTCCGCATGTGGAATTTCTCCGCATCGGCTCGCGCATCCCGACGTTTCTGCCGCAGCGCATCACGCCGGAACTGTGCACGATGCTGAAGAAGTTTCATCCGCTCTTCCTGAGCATCCACTCGAATCATCCGCGCGAACTCACGACGGAAGTGCGCGACGCGCTCGGCCGGCTCGCCGATGCGGGCATTCCGCTCGGCAACCAGACGGTGCTGCTCAAGCACGTCAACGACGACGCGGAGGTGATGAAGGCGCACCTGCAAAAGCTGCTCATGTGCCGCGTAAAACCGTATTACATCTACCAGTGCGATCTGATTGCCGGCTCCGTGCACTTGCGGGCGAGCGTGCGCACGGGGCTGGCGATCATGGAGAAATTGCGCGGCCACACGACCGGCTATGCCGTGCCGACCTATGTGATTGACGCGCCCGGCGGCGGCGGCAAGGTGCCGGTCAGCCCGGAATACGTTTTGAGCCACAATGCCGACCGCGTGGTCATCCGCAATTTTGAGGGGAAAATCTTTGAATATCCCGAAGCCGCCGACGGCAGTCCTTGCGGCCGGCCACCGGAAAGAATTGAAGAGTCGCAGTTGGTTTAATTAAGTTAGCAATTTCGTGAATAAAGAATCAGAGTTTTTCTATTTGGAAAAATTTAAGGAGAACCACAGTGATTTTCCCGAAGGAATGGTTTGCCTGGATGAAAAACCTGATTTTGTAATCAGGATAGGCAGCAAATTCTTGGGGGTTGAAATTACTCACTACTATCGCGAGACATCTTCTGAAACAAAATCTCCGCTACAGCAGAAATTAGCAACGCGGCGGAAGATTGTTGATTTGGCAAAGTCCATTTACGACGCAAAAAATCTGCCGCCTTTGTATGTCCATGTTCATTTTGGTTTGCATTTCTATTGCAGCGAGCGCGAAGTTCAAACATCAGCAGAAAAATTAGTTCGGGTTGTCGAGCAACAATTGTCGAAAACCGCTGACGAGGTTTTTTGCCGGCGTGATGAAATTCCTTTAGCTGACATAGATTTGATTACTGTAAAAAAGAAATTAAGAGGAATTAACCTCTGGACAGCTCCCTTTGGAAGTTTTGTGCCCTTTGTGAGTCCGCAGCGGATTCAAGAAATGTTAGACGAGAAAAATTCTCGTTGCGAAAAATACAGGAAAAAGTGCGACATTATTTGGCTCGTAATAATGATGGATCGTTTCCAACCATCTTCGTTTTCGATGATTCCAGAGACAATTTCGGAACATTTATACAACCACTCATTTGATTCGGCCTTTTTATTCTTTTATGACTATCCCGACTCACAAAAACCACCGATTATTTTGCGAAAATTGTAGCCTTTAAGCCGCAAAGTTTTCTTGGTGTCGCCGCGCCTTCGTGGTTAAACTTTCCGTCGATTCAGAAACAAAGGAAAATTATGGCCGCAACTCACACATGGAAATTCTTCCGCGCCGGCGGATTCAATCAGGTCGTCATCGGCTCCGGCGCCGACCTCTTGAACCTCGACCAGCTTGACCAGAAACTTTGGGTCGCGCTCGCGTGCCCGACCACCGGCGTCGAGTTTGACAAGACCACGCTCGCGCTGATTGACACGGACAAGGACGGCCGCGTGCGCGCGCCGGAACTGATCGCCGCCGCGAAATGGGCGGGCGGCCTGTTCAAAAATCCCGACGATTTGCTCAAGGGCAGGCCGACGCTCAAGCCGTCCGCCATCAATGACGCCTCGCCGGAAGGAAAATTGATCGCCAATTTTGCGCGGCAGGTTTTGGGCAAGGGCGACGATGACGAAGTCACTTTTGACGAAGCCGCCGCCGCCGCCGCGACGTTCGCCGCCAAGCCGTTCAACGGCGACGGCATTGTCCCCGCCGATTCCGCCAGCGACGATGCGACGAAGGCCGTGATTGCCGACATCATCAACTGCCTCGGCGCGGACGCCGATGTCAGCGGCAAGCCCGGCGTGAGCCAGGCCAAGGTGGATCAGTTTTTCGCCGAGGCCGCCGCGTATTCCGACTGGTGGAAAAAAGCGGAAGCCGACGCAACGGTGCTGCCCCTCGGCGTGAACACCGAAGCCGCCGCCGCCGCCGTGAAGGCCGTGAAGTCCAAGGTGGAGGATTATTTTGCGCGCGGTCGGCTGGCGGCGTTCGACCCGCGTTCCGTCAACGCGCTGAACCGTGACGAAAAAGATTATGCGATTCTCGGCGCGAAAGATTTGACGAACAACCACGCGGACATCGCCGGGCTACCGCTGGCGCAGGTTGGCGCGACCACGCCGCTGCCGCTCACGCAAGGCATCAATCCCGCTTGGGCCGGCGCGATCGCGGCTTTGCAGGCGAATGCCATTGTGCCGTTGCTCGGCGCGCGGACGGTGTTGACCGAGGCCGATTGGAACGCGCTCACCGGCAAGCTCGCCGCGTTCGACGCGTGGAACGCCGGCAAGACCGGCGGCTCCATCGAAAAAATCGGCCTCGCCCGCGCGCGGGAAATTCTCGCCGGCAAGGCGAAGGAGACTTTGACCGCGCTCATCGCGAAAGACGCCGCCGAGGCCGGCAATTCCACCGCCGTCATCGGCCTGCACCGGCTGATCCATTATCACCGCGACCTCGCGAAACTCGCGCGCAACTTTGTGAACTTCGCGGATTTTTACGGGCGCAAGGACAAGGCCATTTTCCAGGCCGGCACTCTTTATTTGGATCAGCGTAGTTGCGACCTGTGCCTCACGGTGGACGACGCCGGCCGACACGCCGCGATGGCCGGCATGGCGGGCACCTATCTCGCCTACTGCGATTGCGCCCGCAAAGGCACCGGCGAAAAACTCTCCATCGTCGCCGCGTTCACCGGCGGCGATTCGGATAATTTGATTGTCGGCCGCAACGGAATTTTCTACGACCGCGCCGGCCGCGACTGGGATGCCACCATCACCAAGATCGTGGAAAATCCCATCAGCGTCCGGCAGGCTTTTTGGTCGCCGTATAAAAAACTGGTGCGGATGATCGAAGAACGCGCCGCCAAGCAGGCGGCCGCGGCGGACGCTGATGTGAACGCGCAATTGACGACAGCGGCGAACACGCCGGTGGCTCCCGCCACTGCGGCGGCGCCGGCCAAACCGGCGTTCGATCCGAGCGTCATCGCGCTGCTCAGCTTGGCCTTTGGCGCGTTGGCCACGGCGTTTGCCAGCGTGGTGCTTTTCCTCAAGGGATTTGAACAGTGGCAGATTCCGCTGGTCATTGCCGGCATCGCGCTGGTGGTTTCCGCGCCTTCCATGGCCATCGCGTGGTTGAAACTGCGGAAGCGCAACCTCGGCCCGATTCTAGACGCCAACGGCTGGGCGGTGAACGCCAAGGCCAAGATGAACGTGCCGTTCGGCGGCGCGCTGACAAGCGTCGCGGCGCTGCCACCAGGCGCGACGTTCGGCGCGGCGGACAAATATGCGGAGAAGCCATCCGCCTGGCCGAAAGTTCTGGCGGTCGCGTTTGTCATCTGGTTCATCTGGGCGTTTCTTAATGACAGTCAGGGCCGGCTCTACGGCTGGACGGTAAAATATCCGGCGATACAATGTTATGCCACGCCGCCGCTGTCCGTTCGCGAGCAAATTGAAAAGGACAAATTGGAAAAGGCCAAAAAAGACAAGACGGAGGCTGATGCTGCTAAGGCTGCGGCTGCCGGCCTTGGTTCGGCGACCAACGCTGTTCCAGCGAAATAAATTTCTTGCTTCCAAGCCCGGACGTGCGCGTCCGGGCTTTTTATTTTACCCGGTTGTGACAAAATTGTTTTGATGCCGCGCGAAAGCACCACGGACAAGTTTGAGCGAACGCAGAAAATCCTTTCTGCGCTCAAGCGTGTTTATCCCGACGCGCATTGCGAACTGAATTTTTCCAATCCGCTGCAATTGCTCATCGCCACGATTCTTTCCGCGCAATGCACGGACAAGCGCGTGAACCTGGTGACAGCGGAGCTGTTCAAGAAATTTCACACGGCGAAAGATTTTGCCAAAGCGCCGCTGACGGAAATTGAGGAGGCCGTTAAGTCCACCGGCTTTTTCCGCAACAAGGCGAAAAACATTCAAGCCTGCTGCGCTGCGCTCGTGCAAAAATTTGGCGGCGAGGTGCCGCGCACGATGGATGAGTTGCACGCCCTCGCCGGTGTCGGCCGCAAGACGGCAAACGTCGTCTTGGGAAATGCCTTTAGCATCAATGTTGGTGTGGTCGTAGACACGCACGTCACACGGCTCGCGAACCGGCTGGGGCTGGCGAAAGGCACGGATGCGGTGAAACTGGAGCAGGAGTTGATGAAGCTGGTGCCGCAGAACGACTGGTCGCTGTTCAGCCACTGGCTCATCTGGCACGGCCGCCGCCGCTGCGACGCGCGCAAGCCGGACTGCGCAAACTGCGAAATCCAAAAGCTGTGCCCGCAAATCGGGGTGAAGCAGCAATGAAAGAACATTCAACATTCAACATTCAACATTCAAAGCCCAAGGCCTCAAATGCCCTGCGTTCATTGGCTGTTGAGCGTTCAATGTTGAATGTTGAATGTTTGCCCGCCTCTCAAAACTGGCTGCTCCTCAACTCCGGCAGGTGCGACGCCGCGTTCAACATGGCGCTGGACGAGGTGTTGCTGGAAAACTCCGCGCGGCTCGGCAAACCGGTCTTGCGTTTTTACGGCTGGACGGAATCGGCGGCGACCTTTGGCTATTTCCAGAGATATTCCGAGGTGGCGGCGACGACGCCTTTGCGGCCACTCATCCGCCGGCCGACTGGCGGCGGCATCGTGCCGCACGATGCGGACTGGACTTACAGCGCCATTTTTCCCGTCGGCCACGAATGGCATTCACTCAAGGCCGAAGAAAGTTACCGGTGCATCCACGACTGGCTGCGGCGGGCGTTTGCAGAATTAAAAATCGAAACGGAACTTGCGCTGTGCTGCAAGAAAACCCTGCCTGGCCAATGTTTTGTCGGCCACGAAAAATCTGATTTGTTATGGCACGGCAAAAAAATCGCCGGCGCGGCGCAGCGGCGGAACAAACTCGGCCTGCTGATTCAGGGCTCGGTGCAGTCGCCAGTAAAACTGGCGCGGGCGGATTTTGAAGCGGCGATGCAGCACGTCGCGGAAAAGCATTTTGGCGTCCGCTGGCAGACGTTGCCTTCGAACCAGGACATATTCGAAGAGGTCAATCGGTTGGCCGCACAAAAATACTCGGAAGTCGCCTACAACCAAAAACGCTGATGAGCATTGCCACCGCCCAGCGCAGCCTTTAACTTTCGCGCGCATGATTCGGCTCGTTCTCTTCGACATTGACGGCACGCTGGTGCACACCGGCGGCGCGGGCACGGCGGCGTTCACCAAGACGTTTGCGCGGCATTTCCACCTGCATCATGGCACCGAAAAGATGAAGTTCGCCGGGCGCACCGACGTCAGCCTCGTCCGCGAGTTTTTCCGCATCCACGACCTCGCCGAATCACCGGAACATTTTGCGCTATTCTTCGAGCATTATGTTTTCTGGCTCCATCACATCCTCGAAAAAAATGGCGGCGAAATGTGTCGCGGCGCCCGCGAATTCATCGCTGGCCTGCAGGCGCTGCCGCAACCGCCCGCGCTCGGCCTGCTCACGGGCAACATCCGGCTCGGCGCGGAAATCAAGCTGCGCCACTTCGGCCTGTGGGAGATTTTTCAGTTCGGCGGGTTTGCCGACGACCACGAAGATCGCAACCACATCGCCGTCGCCGCGCTCGAACGCGGGCGGCGCGTGCTGGGCAAGGATTTGCAGCCGCAGGAAATCATCGTCATCGGCGACACACCGTTCGACGTGCGCTGCGGCAAGTTCATCGGCGCAAAGACGCTGGCGGTGGCCACGGGCGGCGCGAAGGTGGAAGAACTGAAACCCTGCGCGGCGGACTGGACAGTGGCGGATTTGACGCACATTTCGGCGCGGGAAATCTGCCTGCGCTGATTTAGCAAAATAGGATGCGTTTGCGGCAACGGGTGTCCATCGGCAGACGCGGCAATCCTTTAGATTGCTGCGGACATGAAACTGAATTGGACAATTTTACCGGTGCTGGCAGGAATTCTTCTGGGCGGCCGGACAACCGCCGCTGCGGACGTCTCAAAGCCAGATTGGCTGACCGACTGCTCGGTGGGCATCAAGGAAAGCTATGACAATAATGTTTTTCTTTCCGGCGTGAACAATCCGCCGCCCTACACGGTTCCGGCCGGCAGCGTGGCGGCATTGAAAGATTGTTATTCGTGGATCACGACAGTTTCGCCAAAGGTGGGCGTGAATTTTTCACCGCTGGCCGGCACGACCAATGTGCCGGTGCTGGCGCTCGCGTATGCGCCGGACTTGGCGGTGTATCATGACCAGACCTCCGAAAGCTACAACGCGCAACGCGTGCTGGCGACGATCAAGGGCAACCCGGAGCCGGTGAGTTTCGGCGCGGACAACAGTTTCACCTATATTGACGGCAGCGGCATGGGGCCGTTTTATCCCGGCAATGAGTTGAGCGCATTTGCCACGGTGGCGGATCGCGAACGCCGCCGCCAAATAAATGACCGCGCCAATGTGAGCGCGCAGTTCGACCAAGATCAATGGTTCGTCCGCCCGGTCGCGTCGCTGCTGTATTACAACATGATGACGGGGCTGCTCAATACCGGTTTGCCGGCGAATGTCGGCTATCAAAATTACTGCGACCGCTATGACGTGAACGGCGGCGCGGATTTTGGCTACAAGGTCGCGCCGCAACTGGCGTTGACGCTGGGCTATCGCTACGGCCACCAATACCAGCAGCAGTATTCGTTTTCGCCTTACAGCTCATCGAGCGATTATCAGCGCGTGCTGGCCGGCATCGAAGGCAATCCGTGGAACTGGTTGACCGTGAAAATTCAGGCCGGGCCGGATTTTCGAAATTACCAGGGCGACTCCGCCACGCACACGACACCGGTGAACGACCTGCATCCAGTTACCTATTTTGACGAGGCGTCGCTGACCGCCACGTTCGCGCCGGACAACACGCTGACGTTCAAAACCAAGTCGTGGCAATGGGTTTCCTGCCTGGGCAAGACGCCGTATTTCGACAGCGCCTACGAGCTGACCTGGCACCGCCAGCTCGCAAAGAAACTGGGTTTCGACCTTGGCGGGAAAATTCTGGACTGGAATTTCACCAGCGGAAACCTCAAGACTTGCCGGCGCAACGACTTGGAATACACCGCCACCGCCGGTCTCGGCTATGCTGTCAATTCCCACGTCAGCATCACGCTCGCCGGCGCGCTGAACTGGGGCATCAACGCGGAAAACAACGTAGCCAATCCGGGTGCCCGCCAGTTTGACCAGCAACTGATTTCGCTGGGCACGCAATGGAAATTTTAGCCGGCGGCAAATGAACCGGCATGAAGGCCAGGGCCGGGTTCACTTCGCGGTGGGGCAAGCCGCCAAACCATCTGTAATTGAGGCCAGCTTCGCTTGGATTGTGGCTGTCGCCGGTTCCAATCCCGGACGCGTCGCTGTCAGCGTGATGGTGCCGGGCGCGAGCGTCGAACGGATGGCCACACGGTTGATGCCGCATTCGGTGTCGAGGTAAAGATGGTTGACGGAATCTGGCTTGCCGCTGTTGTAACCGCCGCGCCAGACGGCCGGCCCGGTGACTTTGAAATCCACGCGCGCCTCGTCCGTCGGGCAGCGCCGGCCTTGTGCGTCCACGACTTCCACGTCAAAAAACGCCGCGTCCGAACCGTCGGCCTGCAAGCCGTTCGGCCCGGTGTGCGGTGTGAGCCTGATGGCTTTCGGATCGCCGGCGGTTTCGATTTCGTCCTGGGCGACAATTTGCCAGCCATTTTGCGCCTTGGCGGTAATTTTCCCCGGTTCAAATTTGACATTTGGAAACGCGAAAATGTAACCGTCTTTCCGGTCGCTGGATGTGCCGACTGATTTTCCGTTCACGAAAAGTTCGACAACTTCGCAATGATTCGCGGCGACGTAAATGGTCTTCACGGTGTTCGGCGGATAATTCCAGTGGCCGATGATGTGCAGGTCTGGCGCGGAATTTTGCATCACCCGATAGACGTAATAAGCCTGCTTCGGCAGCCGGACAGAATCCACCTTGCCGCTCACGCGGCAGACCTCGCTGCTGCCCTGCCGGCCGTCGGCGTTCGAGTCCGACCAGTAAATCGAGGCGTAGGCCGACCACTTTGCGTGTGCCGGATTGGTGTTGGTGATGATGTTGCTGAAATAATCGTGATAACGGCCGGCGGCGGCGATGCAGAAGGTTTCCGAGTTCCAGTTGTAAGTGTCAGCCGGGCCTTTTTTGAAGCCGAAAAACGGTGGCGAAAAATCGTCCCAGAAACGGCGCGCGGCCTCGTCGCGAAAATCCTCCGTCTCGACAAATGGCGCCCGGTCGCGGCGTTCGGCGCTGTAGGCGCGGAACATTTCCGTCGGACCGGCCAGCGCGTCCGTGCGCGGATCCTGGCCGATCATCACGCCAAAATACCCGGCGACGGGGGTGGCGGATTCTTCGTTGAGCGTGCGGCAGCCGACGACGCGCCCGCCGTTTGGGTCAAATTGCTTTTGCAAATCAACCATCTGCTGCAAATGCGGCGTGGTGATGTTGTTGTTGCCCGCCTCCCAAAACAAAATGCTCGGATCGTTACGGAAATAAATCATCGAGTCGCGCATGACTTCCGCGCGCTGGTCCCATTCGCGCGCGGCGGCGGCCGGTTGCAAACGCTTGTCCAAAACCGGATCGCCTTCCTTGTCGCCGGCGGGGCAGACTTCGACGATGCCCGCCTGGTCGCACGCACGGACATCCACGGCCTGCGGCGAGATGTGCATCCAGCGGATGAAATTCGCATGCGTGCTGCGGACGAGCTGCGCATTGTAATTGTGCATCCAGTCGGGATACGCCTCGCCCAACCCGGCCCAGTCATCACTCGACCGCTGCGCGTAGCCGGTAAGCCAGACAAACTTGTCGTTGAGGTAAACGCCGCCGGTGCCGGCGCCGCCCTTGAACTCCGCCTTGCGAAAACCGGTCGGGATTTTCTGCACGTCCACGACCTTGTCATTCACAGTCAGGATGGAATAAACCTCGTAAAGATTGGGGGTTTCATCGCTCCAGAATTTCGCGTCCGTCAATTTTCCGCTGGCGCTGAAGATTTCCGTTTCGCCGCTGACCAGATCCAGCGCGTCGCTCTGAAACTGCGTGCACACTTTCCCGTCCGCATCCACGACCACCGCCGCAAGCGTGATGGACTGCTGGTCGCCGGACTCGTTTTTAACCTGCGACTCGAGGTTCACATCACAGGTCTGATTGCTGATGGAAAAATTGGACGGATAAACATAGATGCCCGTCGTCTTCAGATTTTCATAGATCGGCAGCGTCTGATAAACCTTGCCGGTGAGGTGCAGCACGATGTCGTGGTTCAGCCCGCCGTAATTCGGATTGAACGCGCGCCCCATCCATTCGTAGCCGACGCCAGTGGCTTCTTCCTGATAATCGTTGCTGTTGTCCACCTTCACGGCGATGACATTGTCCGCGCCGCCGAAGTTCACGAGGCCGGTGAGGTCCAGGCCGCAGGCCGTGATGCCGTTTTCGAATTTGCCGGCAAATTTGCCGTTCACCCAGAAGCGACCGGCCTGTTTCAGGCCTTCAAATTCCAGAAACACTTTTCCATCTTTCGCGGCTGCCGGCAGCTTGAAATGTTTCCGATACCAAGCGATGCCCGACCACGCCCGCCGGTCGCCGCCGCTGTGGCTGATGAAATCGGTGTAAGAATCAACATCGTTGTAAGTGTGCGGCGCACTCACCGTCGCCCACTTGGAGTCGTCGAAACCGGTTTGTTCCGCGCCTGCGACATCTTCCCGGATGAACTTCCAGCCGGGATTAAAATCATAATCCGCATGCGGCGAAACCGGCGGCGTGAAAATCATTCCGGCCGCAAAAATGCCGCTGGCGGCTGAAAGCGCAAGCAGGAACAGGCTAAGCAAAAAAGTTTTCATGGCATCCCAGACGCACTATTGTCATTGCAGGTTTCCTGATTCGGTTCATGGAAGCGGCGGTGGCCGCCTTGATTTCATGGCGATTGCCGCCGGTAAAAAATCTATGGCGAATTTAAGTTGCTGGCGTTGGTCGAAGCGGGCTGACCAGCACCGTCAACCTGATCGGCGGCCAGCGTCGGCCGTGGCGCCGGCATGGGTCTGCCGTTGACCACCACATGATCAAACTTCAGCACTTCGGCCTGTCACTTCGCACCCAAGCAAGTGTTCTGAAATACCTGTCAATGGTTTGCCCATAAAAATAATTTGCCGGCGTCCCTGCCTGTTCCCAGATGTAAGGGTTGTGCAACCCTCACGCCTTCGCCTGCGTCTCCGTCCACCGCGCGAAGAGCCACAGCAAATCCGAAAGCCGGTTGAGATACAAGATGATTTCCGCGTTCCGTAGCTCGCCGGTGAACTTCAGTTCGCACACGCGGCGTTCCGCGCGGCGGCAGACCGTCCGCGCCACGTCCAGCGCGGCGGAACCGGTGGAGTTCCCCGGCGTCGCCCAGCCCTTGAAGCTGATGTTCTGCGCCTCGATCTCCTTCACCAGCGCGTCCAGCTTCGCCGTCATGTCCGCCGTCACCAGGAAATAGCCGTCCGCCACATAGCGGTTCAAATCTTCCGGCTGCACGCACAATTCGCCCATCAGCACGATCAAATCTTTCTGGACGACCAAAATGTTCTCCCGCACAAAATCATGTTCCGCCGACGCGCGGGCGAGGCCGAGCGCGGCGTTCATTTCGTCCACCGTGCCGTAGGCCTCCACGCGCGGATGATTCTTCGGCACGCGCCGGTTATACATCAGGGCGGTGGAACCGTTGTCGCCGGTCTTGGTTGCGATGCTCATGATTTCTTCCGTCTGTGCACACTCGTCGGCGTGCTGTTCGTCAACGGCTCCGCCGCCGGTGCCGTCAGCCGCTGATAATTCAAAATCCCCTTCACGATGGCCGCCGCGAGCTGCTGCTGGTAGCCCGCGTCAAAAATCTTCTTCCCCTCCACCGGATGCGTCATGTAGCCGCCCTCGATGAGGATGGCCGGCATCTCCGCGTCGCGCAAGACCGCGAACCGCGCCCGCCGCACGCTGCGATCCTCCACGCCGAGATTCTTCACCAGCGCCTTCTGCACCGAATACGCCAGCAGCAGGCTTTGCTTCTCCGACAGGTTGGCCGGTGTCGCGCCGTAGTTCGCGCCCTCGCCCTGCGCGTTGGACGACGCCGCGCCCACCGGCGTGATGCAATACGTCTCCGGCCCGCTCACGTCCGCCTTGCCCGACGTCGTCGCGTTGAAATGCAGGCTCACGAACAAATCCGCGCGCGCGCGGTTGGCGATGTCCGGCCGCACCGGCAGCTCCACGAACTTGTCTGACGTGCGCGTGAGGATGACCCGGAAGCCCGCGGCCACCAACTGATCGCGCACGTCGTCCGCCAGCGCCAGCGTCGCCGTCTTCTCGCTGCGGCCGGCGAAGCGGTTGCCCGGATCTTTCCCGCCGTGGCCGGGGTCGAGGACGATGGTGGAAATCTTTTTGCCCGCCAGCTTGGGCGGATAGAGCAGCGGCCCGAGCGTCCGGTTTAAATCCAGCGGTGCGATGAGGAACTGCCCCTTGTCCACCGCCACCGGGAACGACAGCGCCACGTTCACGCCGTTGAACTGCGCCGTGCGCGAATCCTTTTCCACCACCAGCCGCGCCGAGCGGTTGGTGAGGGTGATTTGGTTGCCGTGCCACGCCGCCGCGTGGAAACCGTTGGCGTCCGCCCAATTTTCCAGCGGCTGATAGCTGTGGCCGTTGACGAACGCCGCGCGCCCCGCCGGCGCGGACAGCGCGACGGCGAGCAGCAACAGGGCGAAACGGGCATTCATGGCCGCGCAAGATAACGGGCAACACCCCAAAGCCAAAGGGGAAATTTAATTGCGGGCGGGCGGAAGTCGTTCACGGCGAGCGGAGGCGATAGAAGCGGCCGGGATAATTCGTCCACTGCAAATCGCTGAAATAGGAAGTGCCAGTGGTAAGTGTGTTGGTTTGCACCGGCTGCCACATCAGATTGGAAAAATTTGTGCAGGCTTCCACCACAACAGGAATGTTCGCGGTGCCGGTGATATTGAACCCGAATTGACCGGCTTGCACACCGAAATGGCCGTCGCCGGTCTGGGCTTTGGGATTCCACAGAATTAATTGAGAACTCCCGCCAAAAGTCGTGCCCCAGCCTGTGGTTCCAGGCAAGTAATACAAGCGCGTGGTGGAATTAAATATGCTCGGCGCAGCGTTGGTCGGCACATTCCCGCCAAAGAACGCCATGGCAGTATGCACGAATGAAGGACTGTAAAATGCATTGGTTCCGAGGCTGGTGACGCTGCCGGGAATGGTAATGCTATAGAAACTACAACCATAGAACGCCATGTCTCCAATTTGGGTGACGCTGGTGGGCATGGTCACGCCGGTTAGATAAACACACATCATGAACGCTCCGGGGGCGATGCTGACCACACTGTTTGAAATAGAATAGCTCCCGACTAGGCCCGCTGGACACTGGAGCAAAAGCGTTTGATACTTGTCGAACAAAACTCCTCCCTGACTGCTATAAGCTGGGTTCTGCGCATCCACGGTTATTGCGGTCAGCATGGGGCAGCTTTGGAACGTGTAAGGTTGAATATTGGTCACGCTGCTGGGAATATAAATGCTGGTCACCTCGGCGCAGGTGGCAAACGCCACGTTTCCGATGACGGTCACGCTGCTCGGTATGGTGTAGCTTCCACCCTTGCCGCCGGGATAATTGATGAGTGTGGTTTGATATTTGTTAAAGAGAACCCCATTCGCACTGCTGTAAAACGCATTTTGTGCATCCACCGTTATCGCGGTTAGGTAAGCACAACCCACAAACACCGCATTTCCAATGGAAGAAATATTGGTGGAGAGGTTGACACTTCCCACAATGGCCGTGTTCCCGGAAAAGGCATTATTTGCAATGGCCGTCACCGGCAGGCCATTGATGGTGGCGGGGATATCGCCGCCACTGAAAGTCGTGCTGCCCGTGATGGTGATAGCACCGTTGTTGGTCGTGAAGGTGAATTGCGCCTGCGCTACAGCGGGCAGCAACAGCACCGCTCCCAGCAGCCAAACCCAAATATGATTGGTCCCAGCTTTCATATTCTGATGACTCCATTGGCTCATGGTTTCCATTCCCGGTCTAGCCATAATTTGGTTTTTGCTCGTCCACGTCAAACCCGGCCATTGTCCCACCGGGACGGCTGAACGCAGGGCGCATCGTTCCCGCGCTGGCCAATGATTGCATTTGGAACACCCCGGTCGTCCCGGCGGGACTTGAATTCTATTTCACGACCAACCTGGCGTTAAAACGCCGGGCTATGGTCATCGCGTCGCCCCGCGACCTTTCCGCGCCGCCCACCCAGTCCAACGGGTTGCTGCCGGTTGGAGTTCACGCTTTAGCGTGTTCCCGCCCGCACAAGCTAAAGCTTGAACTCCAACTCACGCCCCCACGGTGACGGTGGCGAGTTGGCTCCAGATGCCGACCTGTTTGCCGTCCGCGTGAAAGATGGCGCGGTATTGCCAGACCGCCGGCGTGGCGGGAAACGGCGTCACGTCCTTGCATCCGGGGTGGATGCTATGCGTCAGCGGCACAAAACCGTGGCCGTCATGCCGGTCCACCTGAAACTCGCACAGGTCCAGAAACGTCCGGTAGCCCTGCCAGTCCCAGCCCAGTTCCACATGGTCGCCAATGACCTGCGCGGTGATCTTCGGCTGGAGGGTTTCGTAATTCGGCGCGGACAGGCTCGGTGCCTCGATGCCCAGTTGCACGCCGATGGTCGGGGTGTAATTGGGATGGGCCTTGATCTGGCGCAGCAGCGCGCGGAACCGCTTTTCCACGCCCGGCAACACCGCCGGCGGCGCCGGTGGCAGGTTGGCGGCAGGACTATTTTGCGCCAACACCGTGCCGTCCGTCGCCGTCTCGCCCTTGCGGGCGGTTTTTCGCCAGATCGTCCACGCCTTGCTGATGTTGAGCATCTGCTGCTGGCCGCTGACGACGTAATTGTAATGATCCGCATCCGCCGACTGCCCCGCCACCTGTTCGGCTGTCACGCCGAGATCGGCGGCGTGTTCGGCGATGTTTTGCTGGAACGTCCGCATCTGCGCCGCGAAGGCGAGGTCGGCTTTGGGAATCAGATCATTTTTGGCCATAGCATTGGGGATGTGCCAACCAGCCTACGCCTAAAGCCCCGGGCAACAAGAAAAATTGGCTGAAAAACGGGTTAATTGCGCTAAATCAGAGGTTTTAAGCCATTTTAGGGTCAATTTCAGCCATAGATTCTTATCCCGATAAATTTGCGGAACGTCCCGGATATTATCCGGGACGTTCCACTTAATCTACAGCATGTCCCAGATAATCTAAGGGACATCACATAAATTCTACGGGATATTCCCGATATTATTTGGGATATTCCCTATAATATGCGGATTGTTCCGTAATATTTACGGGATATCCCGCAAAGTCTGCGGGATTGTAAGTAACGACTGACGACGATAAATTTATGGGGTCTGAACAGGGAGAAGTTGCTGGTGGCGGTGTTGGAGTTCACGCTTTAGCGTGTTCCCCGCCCGCACAAGCTAAAGCTTGAACTCCAACTGGCCCAATCCCTCTAAAAGAGGCGTTTTGAAACATACACATATACACTGGCGTCCCGCATGAGCACTGGTGGCCCGTTGGTGGCATCGCTCGTGGCTGGCGAATAGTCCCAAGTCTCGCAGGTGCCGTCAGTGTGTGTGGTAAGAATCGTGCCGGAGACAAAATTAGTGAAACCACCCGCCGCACGAATGGCATCCAGCGCGGTCATTTTCTGAAACCAAGGATAACAACCGGATTTCACCACGCCGCCGCTGACATAAATGTATGGCTCGACCGCTTTTCTCGTCGCCTTGACTTTTTCGACCATATCCGCAGCCGTCTCTCCCCAAGCGTCTTTGAGGTTTGGGTTGGCTCCGGCTTTCAACAGCAAATCCACGATCTCAAGCGAGCCTTGGTCGGCTGCTCCCATTAGGGCGGTGCAGCCAGATCCGTCCGCAATGTCTAATTTGATATGGGGCTGGGCAAGTAGCAGGACCACCAAATCGCGGTTTCCCCGATAAGCGGCACTGCCCAATGCGGTGAGGCCCATCCCGGGATTGTCGGTCGCGTTCGGATCAACTCCCGCAGCTAACAAAACTTTGACGAAGTTCAACGCGGTCTTCGGGTTGTCGATAAAAGCGGCTTCGGCAATTTCGCGACCCCGGGGTTTGGCCCCATGGGCCAGCAGGAACTTGAGCATCTTCATGTTCCCGGTCGAGACGGCGCCATCCAGCGGGGCATACGTTCCGCAGCCAATGGGGGCATTGATGTCCACCCCCTGCTTGAGCAGTTCCTCGATCTTTTTAAGATCCTGATCCTTGAGAACGGCAGCTTGCATCTGCATGGCGCGCGGGTCAATGGCGCGTGGGCGTGCCGGCTGGTTTGTCTCCTGAGTTGAATCCGCAAAGCCGGCGATGGCGAAGACGAAAAGCATCAGGGCGGTCAATTGGGTCTTCATGGGGCAAATTTATTTCTCCCGCCCGCGCCTGTCCAGCGCGAACGGCCAGCGCCGGATTGAACGGATTGATTTTCTTCGTGTCCATTCGCGTGGATTCATGGTTTAATTTCCAACAATGAAACTGTCCTTGTTGTCCATTTTGCTCGGTGCCGGCATGAGCGTGCCGCAGATTTACGGGCTCGCGCAGCCCCAGGCGCTCGCCGCCGGTGTCCGGAAATTTCCGCGCAACTACGCCGCCGGCCTCGTCCTGATGCTGCTGGCGACGGGCTGGTTCGTCTGGATCGTAAACAACGAGCCGATCGCGGATTTCTCGGCCTACAAACCGGCGATGCTGCTGGGCTTCTCGGCGGTGGGCGTGCTGTCGTGCATTTTCGTCCGCGATTTTCTGGCGGTGCGCGGGCTGGCGGTCGTCTTCATGCTGCTCGCCAAGCTGATGGTGGACACCGGCCGGCCGCACCTCGGCGAATCGCCGTTCGTGCTGGTCATCCAAATCTGGGCCTACGTCCTGGTCGTCGCCGGCATCTGGTTCACCGTCACGCCGTGGAAGCTGCGTGACCTGCTGAACTTTGCGACGGCCACGGAAACGCGCGTGCGCATCGGCAGCGGGCTGCGGCTGGCGTTCGCGCTGTTCATCGTGGTGCTGGGCCTGACGGTTTTCCGGGGGATGTAAAATGAACCTGGGCGATTTCCGCGAAGATTACCGGCGCGGCGCGCTGGAACGCGCGGCGCTGGACGCGAATCCGCTGGCGCAGTTTGAGGCGTGGTTCCGCGACGCGGCCGGCGAGCAGGCGCAGAGCCGGTGGCGAAAAATCGGCATCGCGCTCTACAAGCTCTGGAGCGCCCTCTGCAACCACCGTCCCGCCGACATCAACGCGATGACGCTGGCGACGGTGGATAAGAATGGCAAACCTTCGACGCGCACGGTGCTGCTCAAATCGGTGGACGAACGCGGCTTCATTTTTTTCACGAACTACGAAAGCCGCAAAGGCCGCGAGCTGGCGGAAAATCCCAGCGCGGCGCTGACTTTTTTCTGGTCGGAACTGGAGCGGCAGGTTTGTGTGGCGGGCAGCGTGACGAAATTGCCGGTGGCGGAATCGGCGGCGTATTTCAAAAGCCGTCCGCGCGGGAGCCAGCTCGCGGCGTGGGCCTCCAACCAAAGCGAAGTCGTTCCCGACCGCGCGGCGCTGGAAACCAAGTGGCGCGAGCTGGAAAAGAAATTTCCCAACGAAATTCCGCTGCCGCCGCATTGGGGCGGATTCATCCTGCGGCCGGAGCGGATCGAGTTCTGGCAGGGCCGGCCAAGCCGTTTGCACGACCGGTTTTCCTACGCGCGCCAGCCGGATAATTCGTGGAAGCTGGAGCGGCTGGCGGCGTAAAGAATTTCAAGCCCGTCTGACTGCGGTCAGAATTTATATTTCAAACCGCTGACGATTTTAAGGTCGTTTTGCTGGCGGCCGGGCGCCGGCTCATTGACGAAGTTGTCCTGGAGACACGCCTGCAAGCTGATTTTCTTGGTGATGCCGGCCTCGATGCCAAGTTCGGCGTTGGCGACGAAATTTTTGAAGGCGTTGATCTGCGGGAGAACTTCAAGGCTTTCCCAGACGCGCGCGTTGTTTTCGGTGAACTTGTGTTCGAAGCGTTCGGCCACTCGCAGCGTCACATAATTGTCATCTTCATGGCCCAGCCGCTGAAAAACCATGGCCGGGCCGCATTCGCCGGCCAGCGTCGTGTTCGTCTGCTTTACGAAATAATAGCCGACACCGGGGCTCAAGGTGACGCGGTATTGCAGGTCGGCAATCTCATCGTGCAGCCCGTCGGCGCGGAAGTAGTCGAAGAACCGTTCGGTGAAGAGATGGTTGTATTGGCCGAAAGCGTGGGCGTCGTTGGCGCTTTGCACGGAATTGTTGTCGCCATAGGCGGCGTCCGCGCCAAGGGTGATTTCGTTGAAGGCGGTTTTCTTGTGCGTCTGGATGTTGCCCGTGGCCAGCAGGGTGTCGCTGTTGCCGCGCGTGACGGTGAAACCGATGGTCAGGCTGCTTTCCCACGCGGGCCGGTTGGTCAGCGCCACATGATTGGTGGCCGGGACAAACATCAAAGATGCAAAATCCGTGTGCACGCTGTTTTCCCACCAAAGTTTGTCCGGCTCAGTCCGGTTGGTGCTGGTCTGCGCCGACGCCAGAACGGCGCCGGCAAACAGAATCAAGGCGGCAAAATAAATTTTCACGAAAGAGAAACAGCCGCACAAAAGAAACAGCTTGTGCGGCCGCAGCAATGGTTGACGGCTATTTTTCCGGCACGCTTTCGATGGCGGAATCTTCCTTGTCCTCGCCGATGACGGGCGCGATGGCCTGAAGCTTGTCGCCCGCGTCCAGGTTGACGAGCTTGACGCCCTGTGTGTTGCGGCCGGCCTCGCGGATGCCCGCGACGGGAATGCGCACCATCTGGCCGCCGGTGGTGATGAGCATGATCTCGTCATGGTCGCGCACGGTCAGCGCGCCGACCACGCCGCCGGTCTTGTCGCCGGTCTTCATGGTGATGATGCCCTTGCCGCCGCGCGACTGGACCCGGTATTCGTCAAAGCCGGTGCGCTTGCCGATGCCATTCTCGCCGGCCACAAGCAGCGCCGCGTCAGGAATCACAATGGTCGCCGCCACCAGCGCGTCGCCCTTTTCCAGGCTGATGCCGCGCACGCCGCCGGCGGCACGGCCCATTGAGCGCACGTCGGCTTCGCTGAAACGGATGCTCATGCCGTCCTTGGTGATCAGCACCACGTCGTCGCCCGGGTCTTTCACGTCATCGTTTTCCACGATGCTGCCGCGCGTCAACTTCACCTCGATCAGCGCGTCGCCCGGCTCAATGCCAATGGCGATGATGCCGCCCTTGCGGACATTGGAAAATTCGTTGAGCGAAGTCTTCTTCACCGTGCCCTGCTGCGTCGCAAAAAATAATTCCCCAGACTGCGACCACGTCACGTCATTCTTATCCGCGTCGGTCTTCGACAGGATGCGGATGAGTGCGGCGACTTTTTCGTCCGCCTTCAGCTCCAGAAGATTCGCGATGCTCCGGCCTTTCGCCGCGCGCCCCATGTCGGGAATCTCATGCACGCGCTCGACATACACGCGGCCGGTGCTCGTGAAGAACATCAGATAATCATGCGTGCTGGCGGTGAACAGATGCTCGACAAAATCGTTGTCCTCGGTGGTTTCGCCTTCGCGCGTGGTCATGCCGATGACGCCCTTGCCGCCGCGCCGCTGCGCGCGATACGAGCTGACCGCCGTGCGCTTGATGAGGCCGGCGTGCGTGAGCGTGATGATGACGCCCTCGTTCGCGATCAAATCTTCGATGGCAATCTCGCCTTCATCCGGCACGATCTCCGTCTTGCGCGGCGTGGCGTGCTTTTCCTTGATGGCTTTCAGCTCGGCCTTGATGATGGCCATCACGCGCGATTCCTTCGCCAGGATGTCGAGCAAGTCCTTGATGACTTCGAGCAACGCCTTGTATTCCGCCTCGACCTTGTCAATCTCCAGGCCGGTCAGCTGATACAAACGCAGTTCCAAAATCGCGTCCACCTGCCGCTCGGTCAGCGCGTAGCGGCCATTTTCAATGCGGGCTTCACTGCGAATTAAAATCCCCCATTTCTCCACTTGCGCGCGGCTCCACTCGAACGCCAGCAGCTTGATGCGCGCCTCGTCGCGGTTCTTGCTGGAGCGGATGATGTGGATGAACTCGTCCAAGTTCGCCAGCGCGATGAGATAACCTTCGAGCAGCTCGGCGCGCTCCTCGGCCTTGCGCAATTCAAAGCGCGTGCGGCGCAAAATCACTTCGCGGCGATGCTCGATGTAGCACTGGATGATTTGCTTGAGGTTGAGCGTCTTCGGCCGGCCATGGTCAATCGCCAGCGCGTTCACGCTGAACGACACTTCCATCTGCGTGTGCTGAAAAAGATTGTTGATGACGACCTTCGGATTGGCGTCCCGCTTGAGTTCAATCACGAGCCGCGTGTTCTCGTCGGACTCGTTGCGCATTGCGGAAATTTCCGTGATGATTTTTTCGTTCACCAGCTCGGCGATTTTTTCCTCCAGCGCCGCGCGGTTCACGTTGAACGGGATTTCCGTAATGATGACCTGCTCGCGGTTGCCCTTCATCTCCTCCACGCCCACGCGGCCGCGCAGCTTCACGCTGCCCTTGCCGGTCTCAAAATAATTCTTGATGCCCTCGACGCCGCAGATGATGCCGCCCGTCGGAAAATCCGGTCCCTTGATGAACTTCATCAGTTCCGGAATGGTGATCGTCGGCTTGTCAATCTGCGCGCAAATGCCGTCCACGACCTCGCCGAGATTGTGCGGAGCCATGTTCGTGGCCATGCCGACCGCGATGCCAGTGCCGCCGTTGACGAGCAAATTCGGAAACGCCGCTGGAAACACCTTCGGCTCCGTCATGCGCTCGTCGTAGTTCGGGACAAAATCCACCGTGTCGCGATCCATGTCCTGCATCAGCGCCGCGCCGAGATGCGTCAGCCGCGCCTCGGTATAACGCATCGCCGCCGGCGGGTCGTTTTCGATGGAACCGAAATTGCCCTTGCCGTCCACGAGCCGCTCGCGCATTGCCCACGGCTGCGCCATGTGCACGAGCGTCGGGTAGATGACCGCCTCGCCGTGCGGATGGTAGTTGCCGCTCGTGTCACCGCAGATTTTCGCGCACTTGTAAGGCTTGCGCCCCGGAAACAGCGACAGCTCGTGCATCGCGTAAAGGATGCGCCGCTGCGAGGGTTTCAGGCCGTCGCGCACGTCCGGCAGCGCGCGCGAGATGATCACGGACATCGAGTAGTCGAGGAACGAGTTCTTGATCTCGTCCGCGACGTTGATCTTGGCGATCTTCTCGCCCTGCGAGTAGGCGCCGCCGCTCGGCTGCGGTTGCGTCGGCGGCAACGGGTTGGAATCGGTTTCGTCTGGCATGGAATTCTTTTCGGAAAATTGCGGTTAAACTTAGACGTCAAGGTTGCGGACGTTCAGCGCGTTGTCTTCGATGAACTGGCGGCGCGGCTCGACCTCGTCGCCCATGAGCCGCACAAACATCTCCTCGGCCTCAATGGCGTCGGTCAGGTCAATCCGCAGCAGCTTGCGCCGGACGGGATTCATGGTCGTCTCAAACAGTTCCTTCGCGTCCATTTCACCCAAGCCCTTGAAGCGGGTCATCTGGATGCCCTTTTTGCCGACGGCCTTGACCCCTTCCAGGATTTCCGGAATCGCAAAAATCGGCGTCACATTCGCGCGCTCGCCTTCGCCCTCGATCAATTCAAACAGCGGCTTGTCCTGCGCGGAATAATGCTCCACCGCCAAACCTTTTTTGGTCAGCTTGTCGAGCAAGTCGGAAATGGCCTTGCTCTCCAGATGCAGGTCAGAAACTTTCGCACGCCGGGTCGGGCCGTCTTTCTTCCGCTCAAACTCCGTGTCGCCGCCGAACAGGTCGCCGTTGGCCAGCTTGAAATTTTCCAACTCATCGCCGGTGAGAAAATAGTGGACCGTGTCGTCGTTGCCGTCGCGAACCTTGGCCATGGACTGCGGCAGCAGGCCGTCGTCATTCCGCTTCTCGACATAGTCCGCAAAATCGCCGCCGAGCCGCTTGATGTAGGTCGCGTGCTTGTCCAGCGATTCGAGCAGCGAAAGGATTTCCTCCAGCTGCTTCGGCGTGAACTCGCGGCCGTCGGCCAGATTTTTCAGCTTCACTTCCTCGACGCCGTTTTGCAGCAGGATGCGGTTGAGCTGGATGTCGTCATCAATGTAATCGGTCTTCTTTTTGCGCGTGATGCTGTAAAGCGGCGGCTGCGCGATATACACAAAACCCTGCTTCACCAACTGCGGCATCTGCCGGTAAAAGAACGTCAGCAACAGCGTGCGGATGTGCGAACCGTCCACGTCGGCGTCCGTCATGATGATGATCTTGTGATAACGCAGCTTCTCAATGTTGAAAGCGCCCTCGCCCTCGCCATCGCCGATGCCGGTGCCCACGGCCGTGATCATCGTGCGGATTTCATTATTCTGAAGCACCTTGTCCAGCCGCGCTTTTTCGACGTTAATCAACTTGCCGCGAATCGGCAAAATCGCCTGAAACTTCCGGTCGCGACCCTGCTTGGCCGAGCCACCGGCGGAATCACCTTCGACGATATACAACTCGGTGTTCGCCGGGTCACGGTCGGAACAGTCCGCCAGCTTGCCCGGCAGACCGCCGCCGGTCAGTGCCGATTTGCGGACGGCTTCGCGAGCCTTGCGCGCGGCTTCGCGGGCGCGCGCGGCCGTGAGACTCTTGTCAATGATGCGCTTCGCCACCGGTGGATTCGCATCGAAGTAGCTCATCAACCCCTCGTAAGTCACCGAGCCGGTAATGCGCTCCACCTCCGGCGACAACAGTTTCACCTTCGTCTGCGATTCAAATTTGGGGTCGCTGTGCTTGACTGAAATCACCGCCGTCAAACCTTCACGCACATCGTCGCCGGTGATCTGCGGATCCTTTTCTTTCAGGATTTCGTTTGACTTCGCGTATTGATTGATGGCGCGCGTCACCGCGCTGCGGAATCCGGAAAGATGCGTGCCGCCGTCGGGATTGTGAATCGTGTTGGTATAGCAGAGCACCTGGTCGTTGTAGCTGTCGTTGTATTGCAGCACGACCTCGACGTGAACCTCGATGTCCTTGTCGTCGAGCTTCTCCTTGGTTTCCTTGCGAAACGCAATGACCTTGGGATGCAGCGGCTCCTTGCTCTTGTTGAGCTGCTTGACGAACTCCTCCACGCCGTCCTTGTAGAAAAACCGTTCCGGCGCGGCCTCCGTCTGGCGCTCGTCGGCAAAGATGATTTCCAAGCCGGAATTCAGAAACGCCAGTTCGCGCAGACGCTGGGAAATGATCGGCGACTTGAACTCCACCGTTTCGCGGAAGATCTCCGGGTCCGGCTTGAAGGTGATGAGTGTGCCCGTCTTCTTGGACTTGCCGATGACCTCCAGTTTCTTGACCGTCTTGCCGCGCTCGAACTCCATGTGATACACCTGCTCGTTGCGCGACACTTCCACTTCAAACCATTCGCTGACCGCGTTCACACACTTCGCCCCGACACCGTGCGTGCCGCCGGAAAATTTGTAACCACCCTGGCCGTATTTGCCGCCGGAATGCAGCGTCGTCAGCACCAGCTCCACGCCGGGCAAACCCGAGTCTTTGTTGATGTCCACCGGAATGCCGCGCCCGTCGTCGCGGATGGAAATGGAGCCGTCCACATGGATCGTCACCCCGATATGGTCGCAGTGGCCGGCCAGATGTTCGTCCACGGAATTGTCCAGCACCTCGCTCACGCAATGATGCAGGGCGCGCTCGTCCGTGCCCCCGATATACATGCCGGGCTTCTTGCGGACGGCCTCAAGACCCTTGAGCTGGCTCAGTTTGGAAGCGTCGTAATTGCCATCGGCAATCTTGTCCGGCGACACGTTTTTTTCTTCAGGCAAATCAGAAATACTCGACATAATTAAGGTGCTTTTCCGGGTAAAATCCGGGGCGGCAACGAACCTGAAAAAGATACGAAAATCCGCCCAATTCCACAATGCGAAACTGCGGTTTTTTTGGACGAAAAACACCATTAGTAGTGGCGGTTTAAGCTTGCCAACCAAACCGGTTGTGTCCCTGAGTAAACCGGGCGACACCCGTTTTGTGAACAAATCCCACTCGCTTTTTTTGACCGCAATCTATAATTTCGACCGATGGACTCGACTGAAAAAAATTTCACCCATCCCGACCACTTTGTTCGCCGCCACATCGGCCCGAACGCGCCGGAAACCAGCGCCATGCTCGCGCTGCTCGGACATAAAAATCTGGACGAACTGATTGACGCGGCGGTGCCGAAAAAAATCCGGCTCCCGAAAAGTTTAAAGCTGCCGGCCGCGCGCAGCGAATTTAACGCGCTCGCCGAACTCAAGCGCATCGCCGGCGAGAACAAAGTTTTCCGCTCGTTCATCGGCCAGGGCTATTACGGCACCCTCACGCCACCGGTCATCCAGCGGAACGTGCTGGAGAATCCCGGCTGGTATACCCAATACACGCCGTATCAGGCGGAGATTTCCCAGGGCCGGCTCGAAGCGCTGCTGAATTTTCAGACGCTGGTCACGGACCTCACCGCGCTGGACATCGCCAACGCCTCCATGCTCGACGAGGCCACCGCCGCCGCCGAGGCGATGATGATGAGCCACCGGTTCAAGGGCGCGGACACGCGGAATGTTTTCTTTGTCTCAGAGCATTGTCATCCGCAAAATATCGAGGTCGTCCGCACGCGCGGCGCGGCGCTGGGAATTGAAGTGGTGGTCGGCAACCATGAAACCTTTGCCTTCACCCCCAACATCTTTGGCGCGCTCGTGCAATATCCGGACACCTTCGGCACCGTCCGGGATTTCGCGCCGTTCATCGCGCAGGCGCATGCCGCCGGGGCGTTGGTGACGGTTGCCACGGACCTGCTCGCGCTCACGCTGCTGAAACCGCCGGGCGAATTCGGGGCGGACATCGCGGTGGGCAGTGCGCAGCGTTTCGGCGTGCCGCTCGGCTACGGCGGACCGCATGCGGCGTTTTTTGCCACGAAGGACGAATTCAAACGTCAGATGCCCGGCCGCATTGTGGGCGTGTCAAAAGACTCGCGCGGGAAGCCCGCGCTGCGCCTGGCGCTGGGCACGCGCGAGCAGCACATCCGCCGCGAAAAAGCCACGAGCAACATCTGCACCGCGCAGGCGCTGCTGGCCAATATGGCGTCGCTCTATGCGGTCTATCACGGGCCGAAGGGGCTGAAGCAGATTGCCGCGCGCGTGCAGGCGCTCACAACTATTTTTGCGCAGGGTCTGGAAAAGCTCGGTCACCAGGTCGCCACGAAAAATGTGTTTGATACCGTGCGCGTGTCATTGAAAAACACGACGGCCGGCGAGGTGCTGAAAATCGCTGAGCACTACCGCATCAATCTACGGCCGTTGGACGAACAAAGCCTCTGCGTCTCGCTCGACGAAACGACCAGTGCCAAAGACATTCCCCTGCTCTGGCAGATATTCAACGGCGACAAACCGACGAACCTGCAAGTGGCGGACTTTTCCGTCCCCTCATCATTCGTCACCCGTCACTCCTCATTTCTCCAGCATCAGGTTTTCAACCGCTACCACAGCGAGACCGAGATGCTGCGTTACATCAAGCGGCTGGAATCACGCGACCTTTCACTCACGGCCTCGATGATTCCGCTGGGCTCGTGCACGATGAAACTGAACGCGGCGTCCGAGATGTTTCCCGTGTCGTGGTCGGAGTTCGGCCAGTTGCATCCGTTCGCACCGCTGGGTCAGGCGCGCGGCTATCAGATCCTGTTCCAAAACCTCGAAGACTGGCTGGAAGAAATCACCGGCTTCGCCGGAATTTCATTGCAACCGAACGCCGGCTCGCAGGGTGAATATGCCGGCCTGCTGGTCATCCGTGCCTATCATGAGTCACGCGGCGATAAACACCGGAACGTCTGCCTCATTCCTACATCGGCACACGGCACGAACCCGGCGAGCGCGGCGATGGCCGGGATGAAGATTGTCGCGGTTGCATGTGACCCGAACGGCAACATTGATGTAGCCGACCTGCAGGCGAAGGCGGCGGCGCACCAGCAGGATTTGTCCTGCCTGATGATCACCTATCCCAGCACCCACGGCGTATTCGAGGAAACCATCCAGCAGATTTGCGCCATCATCCATCAGCATGGTGGCCAGGTCTATATGGACGGCGCGAACATGAACGCGCAAGTCGGTTTGACTTCGCCGGGGTTCATCGGTGCGGACGTGTGCCATTTGAATTTGCACAAGACGTTTTGCATTCCGCACGGGGGCGGCGGGCCAGGCGTGGGGCCGATCGGCGTGGCGAAACATCTGGTGCCGTTCTTGCCGAGCCATCCGGTGTTCACCGCACGGTTGGATGAGGACCATTCGAAGAAACACATCGGCCCGGTCAGCGCCGCGCCGTGGGGCAGCGCGAGCATTCTCACGATTTCGTGGATGTATGTCGCCATGATGGGCGCGGACGGTCTGACCGAGGCGACGAAGTTCGCCATCCTGAATGCGAACTACATTTCCAAGCGGCTGGAAAAATATTTCCCGACGCTCTACCGCAGCAATGGCCTCGTAGCGCACGAGTGCATTTTGGACCTGCGCGCGTTCCACGCCACCACCGCTGAAGACGTGGCAAAGCGGCTGATGGATTACGGCTTTCACGCGCCGACGCTGTCGTGGCCGGTCGCCGGCACGCTCATGGTCGAGCCGACCGAAAGCGAATCCAAATACGAACTCGACCGTTTCTGCGACGCGATGATCGCCATCCACGCGGAAATGACTGCCGTGGAAAATGGCACCGCCGATGCGAAAAATAATCTGCTCAAAAACGCGCCGCACACCGCGGACCAGATCGCGAGCGACGATTGGAACCGGCCTTACAGCCGGCAGCAGGCGGCGTTCCCGGCGAAGGATTTGCACGACTACAAGTTCTGGCCGCACGTGAGCCGGGTAGACAACGTCTATGGCGACCGCAATCCGGTCTGTTCGTGCGCGGGCATGGAAGGCTATACCTCTTAAGTCAATCGAATGACAAAAAACGGTTAGCTATGGGATGGCTTTTGACAGATATTGGCGTTATTAACTGAAACCATTCAGACCATGAAAATCACCGATGTCCTGCGCGCGGAACACGCCGTGTTCCACAATTTGTTCGACCACATTGAAGCGACCGTGCCGAAGGTCAAGACCCTGGCCGAGGTGAAGGGGCTTGCCATCCTCGTGGAAAAACTCCACGGCCCACATTCCAAGACGGAGGACGACCTATTCATCGAGCCGCTGGAGCCCTACTTCGACCAGATGGGACAGAAGGAGACGTTTCACGACGAGCACGAGCACATCGAGGCGGCGCTGATCGCCGTGCAGAAGGCCCGCACGCTGAAGGACGCGAAGAAGATCCTGCTCAACGCCATCGCCGGCTCGCGCAAGCACTTTGACAAGGAGGAACGCATCGTGTTCCCGCTGGCTGAACGCATCCTCAAGACCAAGACGTTGAGTGATCTCGGCGAGCAATGGCTGTCCCGCCGCCAGGTGAGCAAGAAGTGGTGAACGGTGGTGGCGTTAGATTCCTGATCCCCCAACGGTCTTTGCCAAAACACTGCCATTCGCGCCCGGCTTTTCAACCCCGCGCGGTCAAATCTCGATGCCCACCGGGCAATGGTCGCTCCCTAGCACGTCGGTGCGTATGAAGGCCTTTTTCAGGCCAGGACGCAGCTTGGCCGAGAGCAGAACGTAGTCAATGCGCCAGCCGACGTTCCGCGAACGCGCGCCGGACATCGGACTCCACCATGTGTAATGTCCCCCGCCTTTCTCAAATTCGCGGAACGTGTCCACAAACCCCGCGTCCACGAAGGCGGTAAAACCGTTCCGCTCCTCGATGGTAAAACCGTGGTTGCGGACATTCGCCTTGGGATTGGCGAGGTCAATCTCCGTGTGCGCCACATTCAGGTCGCCGCAGAAGATCACTGGCTTTTTCTTCTCCAGTTTTTTCAGGTAGGCGAGAAAGTCCTTATCCCAGACCTGCCGATACGGCAGCCGTTCCAGCTCGCGCTTGGAATTGGGCGTATAAACGTTGACGAGGAAAAAATCTTTGTATTCGGCGGTGAGCACGCGACCTTCCTTGTCGTGCTCGGCAACGCCGATGTGCGGCTTGACCTGAAGCGGACGTTCCTTGGTGAATATCGCCGTGCCAGAGTAGCCCTTTTTTTCCGCGATGTTCCAGAACGTCGTGTAAGTTGCCGGCCAGAGTTGCTCCACTTGGTCGGGCGTGCATTTGGTTTCCTGCAAACACAGCACGTCCGGCTGCTCGGCATCGAGATACTCCAAAAAGTTCTTCTTCAGCACGGCGCGCAGGCCGTTGACGTTCCAGGAAACCAGTTTCATGCGGGGAAAATAAACGACTGCCGGGCGCAGATAAACACAGATTTTTAACCGGGGGGCCGCGCGGGAAAAGAAAAGAGGCCGGACACTACTCCGGCCTCAATAGGAACAACACACTAATTTTTGTTGGCTCACTACTACCTACGTCTTCAGCCTACCTGATTCCTGAAATCCCGCGAGTCACCATTTCTGGGGACACGGCAAAACGGGAGTATATACTTGACAAATGCACAAATATCGGCAATGATTACCGCATGAAAAACGACATGAAATCTGCTTTGGGTGTTACGCTTGACGATGCCGACTTGAATTTAATCTCGCTGTCCAAAGAGTGCGCCGACGAGGACAAAGCCCGCGAATTGTTCGAGCGGTTGCGCTGGCCGCACGGCGCGATTTGCCCGCATTGCAAGAATGACGGCAACGCCAAAACCATTTCCAAACTCACGCCCAAAGCGGGCAGCAAAACGCCCGCGCGTAAGGGCGTTTATTTTTGCGGCGCGTGTCGCAAGCAATTCACCGTGACAATCGGCACGGTGTTTGAAGGCTCGCATATTCCCATCAGTAAATGGCTCATGGCTCTGTTTATCATCGGCTCCAGCAAGAAGGCCATTTCATCGCATCAGATTCACCGGATGCTGAAAATCACTTACAAGTCCGCTTGGTTTATGACGCATCGCATCCGCTTCGCTTTGGGCAATGACAATTCAAAATTGTCCGGCGTGGTGGAAGTAGACGAAACTTACGTTGGCGGGCGCGGCGACCGGCGCAAACGCTTTTCACGGCAAACGCCGGTCATTGCCCTGATTGAACAGGGCGGCAACGTGCGGACGCGCGTTGTCCCCAGTGTCACGTCAAAAAATCTTGGCGAAGCGTTGAATGATTGCGTTGAAAAATCCGCCGTGCTTTGCACGGATGAACACGTCGGCTATAAGCGCGACGGGAAGAATTTCAAATCGCATTACGCCGTGAACCATTCCAAGCTCCAATACACCGTCAAAAAGCCGGATGGCATCGAGGCGGGCGTGAACCATTGCGAATCGTTTTTCTCGCTGCTCAAGCGCGGCGTTTATGGCGCGTGGCATTGCGTCAGCCGTGAACATCTTCAGAAATACAGCAACGAGTTCGCCTTCCGTTGGAACACGCGCCGATTGACTGACGGCGAACGCATGGTGCGCGCCATCCCGTTGATGGAAGGAAAGCGACTGACATATCGCCAGCCCGCCGTGGCGTGAAAGCATGGCAACGCGGTTGCGTGACTTGTCAGCCCAAAGCCTAAACGTGTGCCGTGGGGAAGGCCGCGCTTTCGCTCCAAAAAAATCCCGTTCTGGAAACGTCGCCGGATTCTGCGCGCCTTTTATCAGTCGCGCAAAAACTTCCCGCTGAAAATTGATTTCCGCTCGCGGCCAGCGTTCCGCGTCAGAATCAAGTGCGGCCACCAAAAGACCACCGCGCCGCCAAACAACCGCCAAAGGGCATGGCAACGGCGAAAACTGGCGGCGGGGAATTGCCTGCGCTGCGCCAAGCCGCGCGATATAAACCCGAAAACCGGCAGGCTGTTTTACTACTGCGCCGAATGCCGCGCCAAAATCAGGCCGCAAAAGGCGGCGACGATGCGACAACGGCGCGCGGGGGGGGGAAATAAACTGCCCTGCCGTAGCAATCCGGCAGGGCAGCACTACTTCTGGCGGCGATGCCGCTAGTTTCTAATTATCAACCTGGCCGGCTTTCTGACAGGGCCATTGCAAAAATGCGATGGCCTTTTCACCGGCACGAAGTTGACTAGCGTCCGATTTCGGCGCGCGCATTCACGTTTCTTCATATTGTGAGTTCTGAAGATTGAATTTGTTTGACGCGCGAAGCAAAAGGCCGTAGAAGTCTTTATCTAGTAACAACACGGTTGGGCGTTCGCGCCCGATCTATTCACAGAGCCGGATTAAAAACCCAGCTCTTTTTTTATTTTCACATTTTCATATTTTGATCCGTTGTTTTTGATATGCGGCGGCCAGTAACGACCGTCAACCATCCGCCGCAAAAACAAAAAACCGTCACAGTTTGAAAGCCTTTGAGCAAGGTGCGCCCTCACGGGTTAGCGAACTGTGACGGTTCTTAAAATTGACCGCTTCTGCTCATGGCCTTTCGAGCCATGAACAATATACAAAGTCAATTTGCGGAGAATTTATAGGGAATGGATGCTTGCGACTGGTTTTGCGATGCTTGAAGCAGATTAGCGGATGCTTGGCGCAGGTTATTTTATGCTTGGCGCAGGTTTCGGAATGCTTGATGCAAAAAACAAGCCCATAAAATCAATCCAAGAACTTTTTCAAACTTTTTTCAGTTTTTTTAGCCCAGCGGCCAGCGGCCATAATTTTTGCACGTTTTTTGAAGTTTTCGCGCTTCCATTTTTCAAACGAACCTGCCGACCACATGCGGATATGATATGCCCAATTCTCATCAAACTTCTTTTGACGGTCGGCCTGTAGTGCTGTCTCTATTTCTTCTGGTGATGCCTGAAGTGTTGTGCCCGGATGCAAAAAATCTCTGAGAAAAAGCCGATAGAATTTTAACCGGTCTTCCGGTCTTTTTTTGGCAAAGGCATAGTTCAGCATTCCTTCAAAGCCAACCGGCCACCGGATTGTTTTAGGTCTTGCCATCGGTTTTCTTTTTTACTTTCCATTTCGCCGCTGCTGCCTTTTGCGCGCGATCCTTGCGAATGATGGCTTCAAAAATTGGAAGGGTGTGTCGCAATTGATTCACAACGCCATTTGCCATTTCACTGTTGTATTTTTCCAATCGCGCCTTTGCCATTTCTTGAGACATTTCATCATCTGTTGGCTGCCGCCCAAGCCGCCAAATCAAATTGTCCCGCAACATCAGCCTATAATACTTAAATCTGTCTTCGGCGCGTTTTTTCTTCATCGCCAACCGAAGAACATCTTCAAGCCGGATGGGAAATTTAATTTTGCGTGGCCTAGCCATTTTTTTGCCGTTTTAATTTTAGGGCATTGGCTCCGGCTTGTGCGCGCCGCTGCCGGTTTGCCGTTTTGTATTCTTTCAGCCAGCGCCGGAAATCGTCAGCCCTCATTTCGTAAATATATGCGCTGATTTCTTCTTTCTTTTCCCGCGCAACGCAGTCGGCCACCTCATCGTCGGTGGGAACTTTGTCGCGGAACATTTGGCGAGCATATTCGCGGTGAAACTTTGCGCGATCTTCCGCGCGTGTGCCGGGCATCATGCAGCGCAGAAAATCATCCAGACTGGCGGGGAACGACTTTGGGCGAGGGAGTTTGCGTTTCTCCGCCTTCAGCGCAGCGGCGCGGGCGTATATCGCAAGAACATCAATTCGCTTTGCCCTCTCATCTTTGCATTTTTCCCAAAGTTCAATGGCTTGAGCCGCGAATACTCTTGCCGATTGCTTCGTGATTTGATTGCCGGCGGCAAGCATGGCGGCCAGTCTTGCAATTTCCAGCACCGGCGGCATTTTTTGGGCGACTTCCTTTTGAAATTTTTCAATAGGAAATTTGGCCTCTCCCATTTCTGGTTCAACTGGTTTTGACTTTGCGCTTTTGATACCGGAAGCAAAATGGCAAACTCGCCGCAAGTAAAGTGAAAACGCCGCCCCTGACATTAAACGGCCTGTCGGTTGAAGATGCGTTGCGCAAGATGCTCAACACGCCGCCGCCGCCGTCCTCAAAATCCGCCAAGCGCGCCGCCAAGCCGCCGAAGCGGAAAAAGTAAAATCCCGCCGGTTTTCAGCCTTCAGCCCGCCTTTGGTTTGCGTTTGGAAAGTATATAGTCCCGCGGCAAAAATCGCGTCCCCAACGGGGGGATTCTTTCAAATCCGGCTTAAAATGCGGGCGGCCTGCCGCGCGTGGACCGGCAGCGGGCCTTCCGTCCAGAGGACAAAATGGGCGCGGGCGATTTTCTGCCCGACGGGCAACTGGGCGGCGATGCGCTGCCGGATTTGTTCCGGCGACCAGCCGCGCATCAGGAGACGCCCGTTCTGGGCGGCGGGCGAACAGGCGGCGCAGATGATTTTTTCAAACTGGTTTTCGGCGGCGGTCTCGAACAAAAGCGGGATGACGACGAGGGCGAGCGGACAGTTTTCATTCCGCCAAGCTTCCGCCTGCGCGAGCCAGGCGGCGCGGATGCGCGGGTGCAGGATGGCTTCGAGCCGCTGGCGGGCGGTGGCGCTGGCAAAAACAATTTGTGCCAACACATCGCGACGGAGGCGGCCGTCCGGCGCGAGGACTTCGGGCCCGAAGCGGTCACGAATTTCGGACAGAGCGGGCTGGCCGGGCTGGACGAGCTGGCGGGCAATTTCATCGGTATCCACGACGCGCACACCCAGCCGCGAAAAGAAACCGGCAGCCGTGGATTTGCCCATCCCGATGCCGCCGGTCAGACCGCAGAGTTTCATGCCGGCGGTTACGGGCCGACCACCGCCCGATAGAACAGGGCGGGATAGTTGCTGGTGGGAAAGGAATTGGTATAGGGCAGCACCGAGTTGGTGGCAATCGGGAACCAACTTACCAAGTTAGTGGAGGCCTGAACGATGACAGACTCGTCGGCGGCACCGGTCACAATCAACTGGAACGTGCCGGTGGCATGATTATAGGCGGGCGTCAACTGCGGCGGCGACGAAGGCACGACGGAAACCAGCAGCGTGACCGCGCCGGAGTCGTCGTCGGAATTGGGATCGGCGGTATCCGCGTTGACGGTGGCGCTGTTGGTGTAGAGGCCAACGGCATTCGTGGCGGCGTAAAAATTCAGGGCCAGCCGGGCGCCGGTGTTGATGGGCAGGTTGCCAATCGTCCATTTCAGGTTCTCCCCGGAAACGGCGACCGTGCCCCAGGTGGCATTGGAGGAAGCCAGGGTGACGCCGGTGCCGGGCAGCGGCAGGATGTCGGCGACATAAACATTCGTGGCAGAAGACGGGCCGTAGTTGGTGACGGCCAGAGTGACCGTCCAGAAGTTGCCGGGCGTGGTGTTGGTAATCGTGGATGTCAGGTAAAGCTGGTTGTCCGCCGCATGGCCGACCGGGTAAGCCGTGGTCAGGGTGACATACCAACCGCTGTTGATAATACCGCTGTCCGGGGTCTGGTCATCCTGCACAAACAGGAACCACGCGCCGTTGGGATTGCTGCCGTTCATCACGGCCAGATTGGTGCCCCACGGGCTCGCCGGGGCGGAGATGATGGGCGGCGTGGTGGTGGCGGCACCGGCCAGCGCGCTAATCATGTTGGTGCCGTTGGGCGTGCCCAGGCCGGTGCATAGATCATAGCCGGCCACGGCGGCAAAGTTGGTCGGGCTTTGATCCCAGTAATTGTTACCGGTGGTGATGTCATGGAAAATATTAGTATAGGCCGCAGTTTTGGCGAGGGCATAAACCTGCGGTGCCAGAAACCCGACGGGAAGCCGGCCATTCAACGCCACCTGCTGATTGACCAGCGCCATGAAGCCGGCCCATAGCGGCGAGGCGCAACTGGTGCCGCCATAGATACCCTGACTACCGCCGCTGGAAACCACGAAGACATTGTCGCCCGTCAGGGCGACATCAGGAACCATGCGATAAGTGGTGGAACCGTGGTTGGCGGGCGAGTTATTGGTGACACTCAACTGCCAACTGGGGATGCGGACATCCGTGCTGACGCCGCCGCTGGTGCCAAAGTAACCATCCGGGTTCCAGCTATAGTCGCCGGTAAAACCCCAGTTCCAAGCCTGTTCCGACGCATAAGAAACGGCGCGGCCATTCATGGTCAAGGTGGTCCCGCCCACAATCGTGATGTTAGGATCCTCGCACGACCCGTAAGGGATAGGGCCGAGCCAGGCATCACCGTCGCCGGCGGCGTTCAAGAAGGTCTGTCCCTGCAAGGCCATCTGCTGATACAACTGCTCCGTGGTGCCATCAATGCTATAACCCCAGGAAGCGCTGAACTGTTTGATCTGGTTGCTGGAAACCATGCTGCTCAAAATGTCATTGGGATTGCCATACGGTCCCGCCTCAAACACCACAATCGCCGACAAGCCGGGAGCCATGGACATGGAGGTTTCAATGTCCAGACAAACTTCGTCATTGCCGAATCCGGGTGTGCCATCGAAACCGTCCAGCAGCACATTGATGAGCGGGACATTATTGGTCAAGCCAGCCAAAGCCTCATAAGTGGCAATGTCGCTCGCATAGTAACCGTCAAATTGCAACAGGCCGACCGTCTGGCCCGCGCCGCTCAAGGCCGTGCCCGGGGCGTAGGCCGTGCGAAAATCCGACCCGAGGTAACCGCCACCCGGACCCGAACCGCGCGCCGGAGTGTTCGCGGAGGCCGGCATTTTTTGCAGCATCGCCCGCGGCTGGACATAATTGTTCAGCCCCTGAACTGACAGCACCGGCAGGCTGGCGGCCACCGTCGGTTCGGTATCGGGAGCGAAGAAATCACGGGATTCTTTCGGATGATGATAGGTCCGCAGGGTCACATGGAACGAGCGTTCCACGTCGGAAACTTTTCCTTCCACCCCGACCACCATCCGGTTGCCGTGGGTGCGCGTCACGGTCAAGCCGTTGGTCCGCGCAAAGTCCAGCACAGCCTGATAGTCCGCCGGGGTGGGGGCAAACTGCTCCGTGAACTGTGCCGGCGTCAGGAACTGGTGGAAGTTCTGGCTGGCCGGGTCATAGATCTGCTGCAGCAAATTCGTCAAGCCCTCCGCGTTGCGCAAGGGCAGCCCAATGGAAAGATGCATCCGGTTAGTGGCATTCAGCCGGCCGGCCGGCGTCAGGTGGGAAACGACCGCCGGCACATGGCCGTGAAGCGATTTGACAGTTCCCGGCACGGCCGCCGGCGCCGCCAGCGCCAGACCGGCAAGGGCGAGCATTCCGAGGCTCATCTTCAAAAACATCTTACTCATAAAATCATTCGTTCAGATCAACACGCCACGGCATCAGGGAAATTTGGGGGGCGCCGAATACCGGGTCGGCTTGTAGGTGCCGTTCGTGATGGCACCGGACGACGGCAGGCTGTTGGTCGCCGCGTCGTCAAAGGTCAGCACGAGGTTGGTCACGCCGTAGCCGTTGCCGCCAGCGTGCGCCATGATCAGGGTGTTGGTGCCGGCCGGAGCCGTCACCAGTGCGGACACGTCATGCGGATCGGTGTGGGCGAACTTGTTCAAGGTCACGGTGGCCTTGAGCAGCGAGCCGCCCACGCCGCTGACATTGATGACCGACGGATAGGGCGAGGCGGCGGCGTTATCATTGATGACAATGACGGCATTGTTCGAGAACACGGTGGTCGTGGTGCCGAGCGTGTAGCCGAAGATCGCCGTGCCAATGGACTTGCTGCCGTCCTGCAAATTGAAGGTGGCGGCAATCTGCTGGTTGTTACTGCCGTGGGCGGTGAAGGTGAACGGCATGGAAACCGAGTGACCGTAGTGCGTGAGATAGCCGTAGGTCTGCGATGACGGATTGGGAGCGGTTACTCCGTTGGTCGGCAACAGGGTGGCGATAAGATTGGTGACGTCAACCAGGCTCGCATCGCGGAGGGCGAACAGCACCTGCACCGTATCATTGGAGCCGATGACGTCATTGGTGTAGTCGGACAGCGAAGTATAGTTGGTCACCATTTGCGAGCCGGCCGGGATCACATAGCTGCCGCTGTTGTCGCGGATGGTCAGCGTGGCCGCCGACGGGGTGAGCAGGGTGCCGTTGACAGGCGCGGACAAGGTCAGCAGCACGGTCAAATCCGGCTGCACGGTGGCGGTGGGAATGATGGGCACGGTGAAGATCTGGCTGGTAACGCCATTGGTGAAGACCAGCGTGCCGCTGGTCGTGACAAAGTTGACGCCGTTGAACGCCGTGCCATTGGTCGCCAGATAGTTCACGGTAGAGGTCGTGTTGGTATTGTCCGTGCGATAAACCGTGATGACCGCCGGGCCGTTGGTCTTGAGCACCGTGTAGGCCGCGCTGGAGAACAGCAGGCCGGAGTTGCTGTCAATAATTGTCACCGTCTCCTGGCTCGGCGGAACGAGGCGGCCGGTGCCGGTCGGGTTGGACAGGTTGACGTAGAAGACGCGGTTGCTGGTAATCAGGCCGTTGTTGGTGATCGGGACGGGGAACGTGAGGCTGGACACGCCGTTGCTGAAGGTCAGCGTGCCGCTGGTGGCCGAGTAATCCGTGCCGGCCGTGGCCGTGCCGTCGCTGGTGGCGTAGTTGACGGAAACCGGCTCGACGTTGGTGTTGGAGCAGGTCACGGTGATGTTGATGCTGCCGGCATTTTTCAGAACCGTGCCGGCGTTGGTGCTGAAACTAAGACCGGTGTCGGCATCCAGCAGGACAACGGTGGTCGTGCTAGGCGGCACCACCACGACCCCGGGAGTGGAACTGGCCAGCCCCACGGTCAACTGCAACGGGCCGGTCACATTGGTGTCATAAAGCAGCGGGACAAAGACGGTGGCATTAGTGACGCCGGGATAGAAGGTCAGCGCCTGGTTGGTGATGGCGGAATAGTTGATACCGGCCAGGGCCGCGCCGATGCCGGCAACCGCCGGGCCGTTGGTCGTGGACCAATAGACGGTGTTGGTTCCCGCCGTATTATTGTAGCGCAGGACGCTGACGGCGGCATACAAATTCGTTTCCGCAAACGTGCTGGTCGCCGTCGCAAATGAGACGATGACGTTGGTGTTCAAGAGGGTCAGCGTGGCATTGGTGGGACTCGTCAACGCCGCGCCCCCCGTGGGATTGGACAGCAGGAGCGAGAGGTTCAGCGCCACATTGGCCACGGCGGTGCTATAGACCGGGACGGTAAAGTTCTGGCTTGTCACCCCGTCACCAAAGGTCAGCGTGCCAGCGGTGGCAATATACTGGACGCCGGCCAGCGCCGTGCCGTCCGCCGTGTTGTAATTGATTGAAACAATCCCGGAAGCGCCGTTGGTGCGCAACACCGTGATGGTGGCGAAGGTCTGGCCAGCGCCCTGGCTGACCACATAGTTGCTGGAAGAAAACATGAACGAACCCTTGGCCAGAGTCTGATCCAGGATGGTCAGCACCGCATTGGACGGGTTGTATAAGGCGGAGCCGGTAACATTGGTCAACTGAAGACCGACCGTAGTGCTGCCGTCGGAAACGCCATTGATGATGGGGATGTTCACCTGCTGGCTGGTGACGCCCGGCGCGAACGTGAGCAGCACGTTGGTCTGCGCCTGATAGTCCACCCCGGCCGTCGCCGTGCCGTTGGTCGTGGTGCTGAACACCACGGTGGAAGTGCCAAAAGTGGCGCCATTGCGGTTGACATAGATGGGCGCGAAGCCATTCACCACATTGCTGCCATACTTGGTGGCCAGATAAGTGGCGGCCGAGAAACTAATGGAGCTGTCAACATTGGTAATGGTCAATAGTGCCGTGGGCTGGTCGCCGTATTCGGCGGGCGGCACCGGGTTGACCGCCAGGTTCACCGTCAGGTTGGACGTGATAACCTGATCATCCAACACCGAAATAGCGATGGTTTTCTGCGCTTCTCCCATCGGGAAATCCAAGTTGGTGATCACGGTGAAATAATTGGTGGTGCCGGCATGATCCGTGTTCGCCAGCGCGGTGCCGTCGCTGGTGGCAAAGGGCACATAGATGTCCCCGGAACCATCCGTGTTGGTGCCACTGGTGCCGCCGGTGCGGTTGACGGTGATGACGACATTACCGCCGTTCTCATTCACTCCGTAATTTGCCGAGGAGAAGGTAAACGCGCCGGAACCACCAACGGAACCGCCGTAGATCCGGGCCAGATACGGGTGCGACACCCCATAGTAGTTGAGGAAGCTGCCACCAATGATGATTTTCTCATCGGGCACGTTCGTGGGATAGCCCGCAATCGTGTCTTCCTGCACGACCACCGCCGCCACCGAGCTGTCCGCGCCCGCGCCAAAGTTGATGGTGGGATCCACCGTGCCGTCGGGGTTCAAGCGCGTAATCCGGTTGCGGGTCACGCCACTGGCCTGGGTAAATTGGCCGCCCACGACGATGCGACTGTCCGTCTGTAAAGCGATGCTAAACACTGCGTCGTTCGCCCCAAGACTAGGCGTAAAGGTGCTGTCCGGCGAGCCGTCCGCGCTGTTTAACCGCGCAATGTGGTTGAAGTTGGTATTGCCGCTGACGCTGGTGAACAGGCCGCCTACGAGAATCTGGCCGTCCGGCTGGATGGTAATGGCACGCACGGAACCGTTGGCCGACGCGTTGGTGAAGGTCAGATCCACGGAGCCATCCACATTCAGGCGGGCGATGTGGCCGACATTGTTTGTGTTTACCTGGGTGAAGTCGCCGCCGATGAGGATCCGGCCATCGCTTTGCACCGCCAGCGCATAGACCGTGCCGTTGGCACCCAAACCGCCGACATTAAAATTTATATCCGGCGTGCCGTCATCATTCAGCCGGCCCACCCCATTGGCCGTCTGGCCGTTCAGCAAAGAGAAGCCGCCGCCCACCAGAATCTCCCGGACGCCATTGACAAAAGTTTCGGCCACAGCATAGACCGGGCTGTTCGCGCCGGAACCGGCGTTGAACTGGCTGTCCAGCGAACCATCCGCATTCAGGCGCGCGATGCCGTGCATCGCCACGCTGTTCAAGTTGGTAAAATAACCGCCGACCAGAATGCGACCGTCCGTGCGGATGGCGACCGCGCGCACCGAGGCATCCGCCCCCATGGTGGACGTCGGCAGGGAGAATGACGAATCCAGCGAACCATCCGAATTCAGGCGCGCGAGGCGCTGGCGATACACCCCGTCGGCGAAGGTGAAATCACCGCCGACCAGCAGTTGGTTATTCGGTTCCAAGGCCAGGGCATAGACCGGGCCGTTGAACCCAAAAGCATTGTAAGTCACGTCCGGCGACCCGGGAATTTCATTAACCGTCGTCGTGTCAATGATGTTCAGCACGGCGTTGCTCGGACTGCCCAAGGCGTTCCACGGGGTGGCATTACCCACCACCACGGCATTGGTCAGGACGAGGTTCAAGGACACAAAGCCGTCATTGGCGCCGGCGGTGATGGGCACGTTAAAATATTCCGCCACCTGACCATTGGTGAATGTAAGGGTGCCATTGGTGGCAGTATAGTCCGAGCCCGCCAAGGCCGTGCCGTCCGCCGTGGTGTAATTGACCGCGACCGTGCCGGCGCTGCCGCCCGCGCGCACCACCGGTATCAGCGCATAACCGCCGTATTTCTTTACGGAATAGGCACCAGTCGAAAATTCTAGGGTGCCGGGGAAATCCACATTGACGATGGTCAGCACGGCGTTGGTGCCGCCATAGCCCAGCACCACGGCGTTATTGGTGACGACGCCATAGACCCCGTTGGTCAGCAGCAAATTCACGGTCAGATTGGAAGAGTAGATTCCATCGTGGATCAGCGGGATGGACAGAAACTTGGCGCTGACATCGCCGCTGGCCCAACTCAATACGTTGGTCGTCCCGACATAGTTCAAGCCATTGGTCGCGGTGCCGTTGGCGGTCATCACGGTGACGCTCATGATCCCGGCGCTGGCACCCAGACGGCTGACACCAATCAGGGCGGTCCCGCCGTTCTCATTGGCACTGTAATTCGCCGATGTGAAACCGAGATGCCCGAACTTGCCGTTATTGTTGACGATAGTCAGCACCGCATTGGTCTGCCCAATGGTCGCCCCGCCGGCCGGGGTGTAAAGCGTCAGGTTCACCGTCTTATCCGGCTGCGTGCTGGTGCCCTTGATGATGGGAATGGTGAAGGTCTTGCTGCTGTCACCCGCCTGGAAAGTCAGCGTGCCGGTCGTGCCGGTGTAATCCACACCGTTGGTCGCCGTGCCATTGCTCGTGGCATAACTGACCTGCACCACGCCGCCGGTGAAATTGGTGCGGGTGACTGTAATTGTGGCGTTGGTGCCGTTCTCGTTCACGGTATAAGTTGCCGAACTGAAGCCGAGCACCCCGGGCAAAAAGTTGTCGTCAATGATGGTCATCTTCGCGGCATCATTCCAGCCCAGCGCCGCCCCCAGCGGAATCTTTTCGCCGCCCATCAGGGTGAAACTTGAGCCGTCGGGACTCGCCAGGGCAAAGTTGGCGTTCACGTTGCCGGTGATGTCCGGGTTGTTGGAGATAGACAGGATTATTTGCGGATCCGGCGCGATGGCCAGCGGCAACGGCGTCGTGTTATAGTTCGGACCATAGAAACTCGGGCTTACCATCCAAGAAAGCAGCGGGCTTACTGAATAGATGCTTGGCCAGATGGGCGTGTTAGGGGTCGTCAGCGTAAAATCATCCACGCTGGCAACGCCCGGGCCGGGCGCCGCCATATTGGTGGAAAAGGTCGCGGAAATCGGCCCCAAGCTGCCGTTGGTGCGGATCAGCGACACGAACAGGCTGTTGCCGCTCTTGTTCACCTGATAGACATTCGGGGGCTTCTGAAAGTTGCAGAACTCGATGTTGCCGGGGCCCGGCGTGCCGCCGCCAATGAGCCGCGCCACGTTGCTGCGCGGATGGGTGTCGTCGCGGGTGGCACCGCCGCCGACCCGGAGGAAGCTGCCGCCAATGATGACATTCGTGGTGCCCGGTTCCACCGCGATCGCATCCACAAAATTGCGGTTGTTTTCCGGGGGATAAAGCGCCGGGTTGACCGCGTTGGGGTTGTGGTAATGGTTGATCAGCCCGGCGAACTGGTTGTAAAACACATCCATGAAGCTGGTGTCCAGGCTGCCGGAGCTGAACAGCCGCGCGATACCCACGCGCCGCGTCTGGTTGTATGTGGTGAAATCGCCGCCAATCAGGATGTTTCCATCCGGCTGGAGGGTGATGGCGCTGACCGTATCCGCCACGCCGGTGACTGGGTTGTAAGTGCCGTTGTAAGGGCCGGAGCCGGGATTGAAACTGGTGTCCACCGAACCGTCCGGAGCCAGCCGGACAATGCCATTATAGCTCGTCAGCCCAAAATAGGAGAGGGAACCGCCCACCAGCAGGTTGCCATCCGGCTGGAGCGCCAGCGCATAGACCGGATCGGTATAGCCGGTGTCTGGATTGTAAGTGCCGATGCCCGGGTCGAAAGCGGTGTCCAGCGAGCCGTCCACATTCAACCGCGCCACCCCACCGCGCAGCCCGCCACCCACATTTTCAAAATCGCCGCCGATGATGACCCGGCCCAGCGAATCCACCACCACGGAGTTGACCGTCCCATCCGGCCCGGTGCCGGGATTGAAGCTGGTGTCCAGCGAACCGTTCGCGTTCAGCCGGGCGACGGAGTTGCAGTTTGTCCCGTTGACCGTGGAGAAACTGCCGGCAATGACCACCTGATCGTTGGTCTGAAGCGCGATGGACCAGACCATGGCATTGGCTCCCCGCACCCCCAAGCCCGGGTTAAAGGAGCTGTCCAATGAACCGTCCGAATTCAAGCGGGCGATGTGGTAGCGGCTGTAACCGTTGAAGGCGGTAAATTTACCACCAATAAGAATCTTCCCAAAGTTTGTGGAACTGGCGGGATAGAGCGCCAGCGCCGCAATAAAGTCGTTCGCCCCGCTGTTCGGATAGGCCAGGAACGTGGTGTCCTGATAGCCGTTGTTCAACACGCGCACAATGCGATTGTAGGTGTTGTCGTCGTAGGAATTGAAGCTGCCGGCCAAAATCGCCTTGCCATCGGGCTGCTCGGCCACGGCATAGACGGTGCCGCCGTTGCCATTGGCACCGCCGCTGACGCCGCCCTGGGTGCCGGGATAAGTCAGGAACGGCGGGACAGACGCGGAGGAACCTTCCACGTTCCAGCACCGGTCCACGGCACCGGCCGGCTGTTGCCCGCAAGTCACATCGTCAAAAAGAATCGTCAAGGTCGCCGTGCCGACCAGACCCACTTGCGCCCCGGGATCAGCCGAAGCCGGGTTGGCGACGGATGTGGTAACGGTTGCACCACCCAACGAGATCAACAGATCCTCATTATTCTCCACCAACCCGTTGTTGAGAATAGGAATTGGAACCGAG
>Ga0316222_1000207_pt1 | contig 96232 bp, 91 predicted proteins | sample TBH18011metaG_FD_206008 | JGI IMG/M metagenome (GOLD analysis project Ga0316222, IMG submission 206008) | Freshwater microbial communities from Trout Bog Lake, Wisconsin, USA - TBH18011 | ecosystem: Environmental > Aquatic > Freshwater > Lake > Hypolimnion/Profundal zone | place: USA: Wisconsin...
TGGTTTCACATGAGTGTCACGCCGCTGCAGGACGCCAGTGGCAAAGTCGTGATTGCCCATACCGATATTAGCGAGATCAATCTCACTGAAAAAGCGCTGCAGGCCTCCCAGAATACTCTGCGCGATCTGCTCGAATATCAGCATCGCAACAGAGAGCAGGAGCACTCGCGCCTGGCGCAGGTAGTCCACGACGAGCTGGGCACCAGACTGACAGCGGCCAAGGCAAATCTGTCGGTATTGATGACGCAGGATCAGCAGATCGATTCGGGCGCAAATCCGCGTTTGCAGGAAGCCTGCGAACTGCTGGACTCCTGTTTTACGACGGTGCGCAATATCATTCTTGATCTGCGCCCAAGCGTGCTTGACAATCTCGGCATCTGGTCTGCCCTTGAATGGTATGCCGGGAAAAACGCCCTGCACACGGGAATTTTCTGCAACTTCTTTATTGACCCGGTTCTGGAAGACCACGTACCCGCACCTGAATTGAGCGCCGTCCTGTTTCGCATTTTGCAGGAAGCACTGAGCAACGTCACCCGGCATGCCAATGCCACCGAAGTCAGCATCCGGGTCGGTACCGACAACGGCGACATCAAACTGGAAGTGGAAGACAACGGCACCGGCATCGACATGAACAAGGCCCAGGATTTCAAATCCTGGGGCATCACCGGCATGTCCGAGCGGGCCCGCTATCTGGGTGGCAGAGTCGAGATCGCGCAAACGGCCCAGGGCACCCTGATCACTGCATTTTTGCCTTGGGTAACGCTGGAAGAATGAACTCAGTAGCGCCAACGACCCGTGCGAATCTGCAGCAATTTGCATCATTGCACGTCTGGTAACGGTTGTTTCACTTTGGGAAAAGCAGCCTTGCGGCTACAATAATCCGAAATAACACAGAGAACCATCACGCCCACAGGGCGTCACGGAGAGCGATTATTAAATCCAGGAAAAAAACCACGGCCAGCACCAGCGGGACGTTCCCCAAAAACCACCCTGCCGCAGCGCCAACACCGTTCCCCATCGTAGGCATCGGTGCCTCTGCCGGCGGCCTGTCGGCCTTTGAAGAATTTTTTTCGGCCATGCCCGTCGACGCCGATCCGGGCATGGCCTTTGTACTGGTACAGCACCTGGCACCGGATCACAAAAGCATGCTGTGCGATATTATTCAGCGCTTTACCCGCATGCACGTCTACGAAGTGGAAGACGGCATGGTGGTGCATCCGAACTGTGCCTATATCATTCCACCCAACCGCGACATGGCATTCCTGGACGGCACGTTGCAACTGCTGGAACCGGCTGCGCCGCGCGGCCATCGGATGGCGGTGGATTTTTTCTTTCAGTCGCTCGCGCAGGATCTGCATGAACATGCCATCGGTATTGTCTTCGCCGGCACCGGCAACGATGGCACGGCCGGCGTGCGCGCCATCAAGGGTCAGGGCGGCATGGTCATGGCACAGCTGCCCGAATCCACCGAGTTCAGCGGCATGCCGGCCAGTGCCATTGCCACCGGTCTGGTCGACTACACCCTGACACCGGCAGAGATGCCGGCGCAGCTGCTGAGTTACGTCACACATAAATTCGGCAAGCTGTTAAAGTCGGACCATGCTGCCGGAGCCAAAAACGAGAATGCGCTGAAAAAAATATTTTTGCTGTTACGTGCTCAGACCAACCACGATTTTTCGCATTACAAACCGAGTACCATCAACCGACGCATCGAACGTCGCATGGCGGTCCATCAAATTACCTCGGTCAACGACTATGTCAAATATTTACAGCAGACGCCAGCTGAAGTGGCCGCACTGTTCAATGATTTGCTCATCGGCGTGACCAATTTTTTCCGCGACCCCAAGGCCTATGCGGTTCTGGAAGAAAAAATCATTCCGAATCTGGTTGCCAACGCTACCGACGGTCTGGCACTGCGCTGCTGGTCAGTGGCCTGTTCCAGCGGAGAAGAAGCCTACTCGATTGCCATGCTGTTTCGGGAGTGTCTGGAGCAGCAGAAAAAAAATCACGCAGTGCAGATTTTTGCCACTGACATTGACAGCCAGTCTATCGCGCTGGCACGAACCGGTGTGTATTCAGCCAACATTTCAGCCGATGTGAATCCGGAACGACTGAGCCGTTTTTTTACTTTCGAAGAAAATAACAACGTCTGGCGCATACAAAAAACGATCCGTGACATGCTGGTGTTTTCAGAACAGGATGTGATTAAAGACCCGCCGTTCTCCAAACTTGATCTGATCAGCTGCCGTAACCTGCTGATCTATCTGGATGTCGATTTGCAGCGCATGCTCATCCCCCTGTTTCATTTTGCACTCAGGCCGGGTGGCTACCTGTTTTTGGGTTCCTCGGAAGGTATCGGTGGCTACGAAGATCTGTTTTCGGTTGTCGACCGGGACGCAAAAATATACCAGCGCAAAGAAGATTTTGGTGCGACGCGCCGGGTACTGCCTGGTCGCCTGCCCGATTCCCTGCCGCGTCATGATTTTACGGGCACGGCAAACAGCGGCAAGATCGGCTCGCCAATCAAACTGAAATTACGCGAACTGACTGAACAGACACTGCTGCAAAAAGCCACACCGCCCAGTGCTCTGGTCAACGAACAGGGCGATATTCTGTATCTGCATGGCAGGACCGGCATGTTTCTGGAACTCGTGCCTGGCGTGGCCGGCATTAACAATATTCTGAAGATGGCGCGCGACGGCCTGCGTCCCGGTCTGGCTGCAGCCCTGCACAAAGCCATAGAATCCAGACAGACCACACGCTGCTCGGGTCTGAATGTAAGAACCAACGGACACTATTCACCCATGAATCTGACCGTCCTGCCGGTCATGACCAGCAGCGTTACGACGTCATCGGCGTTTCTGTACCTCATTACGCTGGAAGAAGTTGCACAGGCAAGTCCACCGTTGGCCAAAACGGTCGCCGACCAGACTGGCACCGTCGCCGATTCCAATGCCGAGGCGCGCATCGAAGCACTGAAACTGGAATTGCGCATCAAGGATGAATATATCCAGACCACGCAGGAAGAACTGGAAAGCTCGACCGAGGAACTGAAATCGTCCAACGAAGAAATGCAGTCGGTGAATGAAGAGCTGCAGTCTACCAACGAAGAACTGGAAACTTCCAAGGAAGAATTGCAGTCGGTCAACGAAGAACTGGCCACCGTCAACTCGGAACTGCAAACCAAGGTCAACGATCTGTCGCGTGCCAATAACGACATGAACAATCTGCTGGCCGGCACCGGCATCGGCACGATTTTTGTGGATCATCAGTTGAACATCCTGCGCTTTACGCCGGCGGCCTCGGCTATCATCAATCTGATCATCAGCGACATCGGCCGCCCGGTCGGACACCTGGTATCGAATCTGGTCAATTACAACCAGCTCGTGCCGGATATCCAGGCCGTGCTGGATACGCTCATCCCCAAAGAACTGGAGGTCAGAAGCGTCAACGGCAAATGGTACGCCATGCGCATTCAGCCCTACCGCACTCTGGACAATATCATTGAAGGCGCCGTCATTTCCTTTGTCGATATCAGCGAAACGGTGTTAATCCGCGATTGCCTGCAAAAAGCCAATGAAGCCGCACGCCTGTCCGTGGCCGTTATTCATTGCCGCGATGCGGTCATTGTGCAAGACCACCATGATCACATCCTGGCCTGGAATCCGGCCGCGCAGCGACTGTATGGCTGGACCGAAGAACAGGCACTGCAGATGAAGGGTTCACAGCGCTACCCGGAGCCGCTGCGCGCGCAGGAATTCAGGCGCCTGCTGCAACTGTGCGACACCGACCTGGTCACACAGGAAATCACTGAACGCCTTACCAGCGCCGGGAAAGTATTGAAAATTCAGCTGATCGCCACGGCAATTCTGGATGACTCAGGCGCCGTCTGCGCGGTTGCCACGACCGAAAGACTGTTCCGACCGTAATCCTAGTAGTCAGTCAACCTGATTTCTATAGCTATAAATCGTGTCTTTTTTCGCCTGGCTTCGTTGCTCGTCCTTGCTTAGCTAGCTAAGCGGCGTCCTCACGGTGTAGCAGGGGTTTCGCAGTGCATGCACTGCGCCTGCGTAACGGACTGCACTTGCAAGTGCAGTCTCCCCAGCACCAAAGGCCTTTTTGCCTTGCCAGACAAAAAAATCCATCAATTTCTAACTACAGAAATTAGGTTGACTGACTACTAGATTTGCCATTAAGGAATGGAATATCGGTCAATATCAATAGAGCCGTCTTCGTTTTCGGTAATTTCCAGTGCCTGGTTAACCAAATCGGCTAACACAGCTAATTCTTCGAGCGCAATTTGCAGCAATTGCCAGTCCTTCAGCCCCCGCCAACCACGATCTCTGACGCACGTCGATTCCGGATGACCTGCATTAATGGCCAGCCGCACCAAAGTCGGAGACAGGCATTCGTCGAACAGAAATTTCATCATGCAATAACGGGAGCGGCGATCTTTCTGTGGCTGAGTTTGACCAGAGTCGAATGCTTATCGCTGAGTTTGTGCGGGCGGCCACGCCTTGGATGCACTTTGGCATAGACCTCTGCCACACCAACCATTTCTTTGCCAAGGCCAGGAAACGCTTCAAGAATATGGTCAGTTGTAATACCCAGTTTTAAACTGGCCGCAATAGTGTGTACAGGGATACGCGTTCCTTTGAATACCGGTTCGCCACCCATAACTTCCTGGTCTTCAATGACCAGATCGTTGGCTCTGTCAACGAGTTGTGCTCGCCGCTGGGTATGGAGAACGAAGCCATTCAGTTCCAAGGTGCCGAACGGAACCTTAACCGTCCAATCATCTTGCCGGATGGGACTGGTTAACGAAAGCAGTTGATCACGATCTGTGTGCAGAAAAACCTTTTGAGTGATTTGTTCAATCACTCCTATACGAAAGGATTTGGAAAGATCTTTATCCGTGTCAAAGTAGAAATGGGCAAGTGCACACGCCAATCTCAAAAACCGTCGGCATGACACACACAGGTACATAAAAGCGATCATCTCCTGCATAACCAACTCAGCCAGATTGATCGTCAGACCCGGTCTGGCGATATTGCGCCCCATCAAACAGCTTTTGACCGACATCAAAAACCGGATAAAAAATCGGTTCAGGCTTGGCTTTTTGAAAACCAGATCACATGGAGCTGCCACATCATGCCAATCTCACCCGATGTCAAGTTGTCCAATGTAATCACGTCGAGCGCGCAGGTGCTGACCGGCGCGCCGAACGACCATGACGCACTGCTGGACATGATCGGACAGGCGCGCTTCGTACTGCTGGGCGGGGCGAGTCATGGCACCCATGAATTTTATGCAGAGCGCGCGCGTATTACCAGACGCCTGATCGACGAGAAAGGATTTACTGCGGTGGCGCTTGACGCCGACTGGCCCGATGCATACCGGGTCAACCGTTATGTACACGACCACAACAGCGACACCAGTGCAGAACAGGCGCTGACCGGATTTACCCGGTTTCCAGCCTGGATGTGGCGCAATACCGAGCTAGTCAGATTTGTGGAATGGCTGCGTGCTCATAATGACGCCCTGCCTGCCCAGTCAGTCGGTACCGGCGTATACGGGCTCGATCTCTACAGTCAATTTGCCTCGATGGCCGAAGTGCTGGTCTATCTGGACCAGGTCGACCCGGAATCGGCACTGCTGGCGCGCAGACGCTATGCCTGTCTTGATCATTTTTCCGACGACAGCCAGCGCTATGGTTGTTCGGCAGGATATGGCCTGGCATCAGGCTGCGAACAAGAGGTGGTGGCGCAATTGCAGGGCATGCTGTTGCGTTCCAGGCAAAACCTGCTGCAGAATGGCCAGCGGGCCAGCGACGCTTTATTTTACGCACAACAGAATGTGCACCTGGTCGCCAACGCCCAACGTTACTATCGCACCATGTTCCGTGGCCGGGTCTCCTCCTGGAACCTGCGCGACCATCATATGACCCAGACACTGGACGCACTGGAGCAGCATTTAACCGATGCCAACCGGGAACGCGCCAAAATTGTGGTGTGGGCGCATAACTCGCATGTCGGTGATGCACGCGCAACCGAGTTTGGCAGCATGGGTGTCTGGAATATCGGTCAGTTGATGCGTGAACGGCATGGCAGGGATGCAGTCCTGATCGGCTTTTCTACTGGCCACGGAACGGTAACGGCGGCATCGGACTGGGATGAACCGGCGGTAAAGATGCGATTCGGTAACGGCCTGTCAGGCAGTTACGAAGATCTGTTCCATCAGACCGGCATCGCGCGCTTTATGCTGAACCTGCGTGACAACAGCCAGTTGAGGCAATTACTCGGCACGAACAGATTACAACGCGCCATCGGTGTAATTTACCGGCCCGAGACAGAGCGTGCCAGCCATTATTGCCACGCCAAACTGTCGCAGCAATTTGATGCCATTCTGCATTTTGATGAAACCCATCCACTGGAACCATTGGAGCATGGTCGACATTCGTCGACGGGCGAGGTGTCGGAGACATTCCAGGTCGGCGTTTGAATTCAATCCCCGGTTGCACATCACTCCTGTGTACAGAATTGCAGCATCGCCAGATCAAGCAGGGTTTCAAACTGCGCATTAAAGAAATTCAGTACGGCATTCGGATCCGGGACCCGTTTGATATCCGAGACAATGCCAAAGTTAATCTTGCCGGCGTAGCTCAGTATGCTGATCCCGATGCCAATGCCTCCCGATTGCGGCACCCAGAAAATCTGTCCGTTGATGCGATGCCCGGCCAGATAGCGGTAGTCCGGCGAACCCGGCACGTTGGTCATGACGGCACTGGCGTTGGCGGCCAGCGTCTCCAGGATCCGTTCGCGCAGCAGGTCCGGCACAATACCCATGGCGGCCAGTATGCCCAGTGCCACCATGGGTTGCTGTGAATGTTTCAGATGGGTCATGCGGTCTCGGACTTCATGCAGCCGCTCGATCGGATCGGCAAAATCAACCGGCAAATCCAGGAACACCAGACCGAAGTGATTACCCAGTTCCCGGACCGGACCTTTGGGGCGCATGTTGACCGGTACCATGGCGCGAATACCGAGCTCATCAACGGTATCGCCCTGCCCGATCAGGTATTCACGCAGCGCACCGCTGACGCAGGCCAGCAGCACGTCATTGACCGAACAGGACAATGCATCCGCCACCGCCTTGACTTCAAACAGCGAAATCGCATGGGTCCAGGCGACCCGCTTCATGATGCCCAGTTCGCCTTTGAGACCGGTTACCGAATCCGGTTTCATGTTGGCGATGAACGCCGATTCGGTGGCCAGACCGATACCGGTTTTTGTCATGTCCATCGCCAGCAGCGGTTTGGTCATCAGGTCAATTTCCAGTCCGACCAGCTTGCCGGCCATCCGGCTGGCATCCACCACGGCTTCGGTCACCGGGCCCAGCACCCGTTCCCAGGTGGACCGTGGCGTGCTGACCGGATTCAGATCTTCGCAATGAATGATGGCGGGTTGCGATTCCAGATCGGTCATGGCGTTGACCACATGCATGAGCGCAAAGCCGTCGCCGTAACAGTGATGAATGCGCAGCAGCAGCGCGCTGTTGCCATCACTTTTTTCAATCAGGTGAAACTGCCACATCGGCTTGCTGGGGTCGAGTGGCGTGCTGATCAGATCGCCGACCACCTGTTCGAGCTCGTCATGCCCTCCTTTGCCTGGCAGGGCAATTCTCCTGACATGCCAGTCCAGCTCGAAATGCGCATCAGTGACCCAGTGAGCGGCAAAGCCATGGTCAACCACCCGCTGGCGGAAACGGTGAAAACACAGCATGCGGTTTTCAATTACGCTGCGCAGATGCTGCAGGTCCGGCTGTCCATCGAGCATCATGACACCGCAGATCATCATCAGGTTGGTTGGTCGGTCCATGCGCAGCCAGGCTGTGTCTACAGTGGATAAACGTTCTGACATGGTTGTCACTCCGGTTCAGTCATTTTCGGGGACGGTTTTCTTGCTGCAAAGCGCCGGCGAATGTGCAAAGGTTACGGGCGAGAGCAGCGGTTTTCAACAGAATACGAGCAGACTTTTGGTCTGGATCAAATCCGGCGCAGATAGGCCCGACGCGGCACGGATTGAAAGGGGTACTCTGCGACTGTGACTGTTTTTTTGGAGATCAACATGGCCTGGAAAAAATTCCCCTATCCTGATGCTTCTTTTCAATACACGGCGGCCAGCCTGAAGAAAAACTGGCATCGACTGCATATGGGCGACGCAGAAAAATTCCCCGAAGATGACCACCTCATTGCAGCTTGGATTGCATTTCATGCCGGCGAATTTGAGCAGGCCTGCAAGCTGGGGCTCAAAACTGGATTGCATGGTTATTCCGTGGCCAACAAGGCATGCTGTATCCATGCCAATTATCTGGAAACCGCCAAAGAGAAAAAAATCGAAGTCTATCAGGCTGTCTCGCAGCGCTGTGACGAACAACAACAAAAACAGCCCGACAATGCAGCAGGCTACTATTGGCAGGCGTATGCACTGGGCCGCTATTCGCAGGAAATCTCCATCGTCAAGGCACTGGCGCAGGGTGTGGCCGGCAAAGTCAGACACGGTCTGGACATGACTCTCAAACTGGAACCCAAACATGCCGACGCGCATATTGCCCTGGGTCTGTACAGTGCCGAAATCATTGACAAGGTGGGCGCACTGATCGCCGGACTGACTTATGATGCGAAAGAAAAGGACAGCCTGGCGATGTTTTGCAAGGCGGTGGCGTTGAATCCGGAATCGGCGATTGCAAAAATTGAATATGGCAACGGTCTGGTGATGCTGGGCGGTCGCGCGAAAATGAAAGAAGCACTGGCGCTGTACAGGCAGGCTGCAGCCTGTGTTCCGAAAGATGCGATGGAACGGCTGGATGTGCAGTTGGCGCTGGATGAGCTGGAGTCGTAGGCTGGGATGATCAGTAACAGAACGGCTGCGCTTTCCCCGCATACAGATTCTCGAGTATGGTCCTCTCCCGCTGCACGATCGTCGTGACGAATTCTTCCGGATTTTTCATTTGCCGGAACGCCGAAAAGCCGGCTTCCAGAAAATGGTGCAACTCCGACAGCCGCGCCAGTTTGGCCGGAAGCGCCATCGCTTTCATGGAGGCCGCCATCAGCGGCATGTGCACCAGTTCACACAGCGAACGTCCCACCGATTCAATATGGCCGATCTGTGCTTCGCGTTCGGCACGGGTTTTGACCCTGAGGTAGGCCCGGGCATAGTCCTCCAGTCCAAAACGCGCGCCGAGCAGTGCGGCCATGGCGCAATCGAACGCTTCGGACTGACAGTCGAGCTCGATGGCTTCAGCGATATATTTCAGTGCCACCGCCGGCAAAACTCGTTCCATCATCGGCACCACACGTTCCAGGTCGGCGTCGCGTCTGGTAAAGTCATTGATGCCATACAGATCGTCCAGAAAAAAACGGGCAGCAGCCGCAGTCTGTGGCTGCGCCAGTAAATCGGCGTGGGTGGCGGCCAGCCGGGCCGACTGAAATTCCCGCAATGCCAGGCGCGCACCGGCCAATGGAGAGTGCGTAACCTGGTTGCGCATCTCCATGACGTTGTGCAGATCGCGTCGCAGATTGGCGACTATAGTCTGTTTATCCATGTAAGGTCTTTATCGCCGGATCAAGCCCTTTTGGATGCGGCGGCTTTGGCGACAGGTCTCTTCGCAGCGGGTCTGGTTGCCGGCTTGGCTGCAGGCCTGGCAGCAACAACCTTTTTGGCGGCTTTACGGGGTGCTGCGGCTTTGGCAGCCGGTTGCGCCAGCTGTGCAACCTGCACCGACAGTTCTTCTACCCTGCGCGACAGCGCATGCAGATCCTTGCTGGTCAGAACACCAAGCTGCGTGAGCACTTTGGATACGCGATCTTCAAACACCTTTTCAATTTTTTCCCATGAACCGGTGGTTTGCTTATTGACGTTGCTGGCCATTTTGGACACGGACTCGCTGACGTCATGCAATTTGATACCGGTCAGGTGACGGGTACGTTTTTCAATATCCATGCCATCTTTGACCAGTTTGGAAAACAGTTTGCCGCCTTCCTGTTCGGCGACGTTAAAGGCGCCCAGACCGGCCTGCCAGATTTGCTGTGCAGAAGCGCGGATTGCGTCAGACAGATTTTGATCTTCCCCGTTGCTCAATGCATTTAACTTTTTGCCCATCATATTCTCCTTTGAGTTCATTTGACCTGCATAAAACTGCCATTTAAAAAACTGCATACAAAACCAATCAGCTTATGACCCCTTGCCTTGCAAGGCATTGACTTCTTCGAGAACAATGCGACGCAACACTTTGCCGATTGCCGATTTGGGCAAGGGCTGGTCGCGCAACAGTACGGATTTCGGCACCTTGTAGCCGGTCAGATTCCTGCGGCAATGGTCGAGGATCAGCGTATCGGTCACCATGGGATTGTTGGTCACGACCACCACCCGTACCACATGGCCGGAGCGCTCATCCGCAGCCGGGATTGCCGCCACCTCCAGCACACCCTCGACCATCATGACCACCTGCTCGACTTCATTTGGAAATACTTTGAAGCCCGAAACGACTATCATGTCTTTTTGCCGGTCCACCAGTTTGACATACCCTTTCTGGTCCATGATGCCGAGATCACCGGTACGCAGCCAGCCACCGTCCAGAAACACGTTGGCAGTTTCCTTCGGGTTGTTCCAGTAGCCCTGCATCACCTGCGGGCCGCGCACGCAGATTTCACCCAGTTCACCGAGCGCCACTTCCACGCCGTCCCTGTCCCGAATCGATACGTCGGTCGACGGGATCGGCAAGCCGATCGCGCCGGTAAATTCGGCGATATTGAGCGGATTGGCACAAATGATCGGCGCGGTCTCGGTCATGCCGTAGCCTTCAATCAACGGCACACCGAATACGTCATGCCATTTTTTTGCAATAATGGATTGCACCGCCATGCCGCCTGCAATCGCCACCTTGACGTGACTGACATCAATATCATGTACCTGCGGTGCATTGAGCAGCAGATTAAACAGGGTATTGACGCCGATGATTGCACTGAATTTGCTGTGCCTGATTTCTTTGATCATGCCTTCGACATCACGCGGATTGGTGATCAGTATGCTCTTGGCACCCAGTCTGAAAAACATCAGGGCAGCCATCAGTGAAAAGATGTGATACATCGGCAGCGGAATCACCGCTGTCTCTTCACGTTCTTTCAACACCGGCCGTACCCAGGCCATGACCTGCAACAGATTCGCCACCATGTTGCCGTGCGTGAGTATGGCGGCCTTGGGCACGCCGGTGGTGCCGCCGGTATATTGCAGAAAAGCGATATCATTCCGATTCAGTTGCACCTCTGTGAGGACAAACTCGGTACCGGCCTTCAACACATCGGTCAATCCGACCGCATTGCTGATATGCCATTCGGGCACAATTTTCTTGACGTGCTCGATGATAAAATTGACGAGTTGGGATTTGGGAAAATGAAACAGATCGCCAACCCGGCTGGTGATGACACAGCGCAGCGATGTATCCCCGATCGCCTGCTCCAGCGTATGGGCAAAATTTTCCAGAATGACGATGCAGGCAGGACTGGAGTCGATAAGCTGATGGTGCAGTTCACGCTCGGTATACTGCGGGTTGATGTTGACAACGGTACAGCCGGCACGCAAGGCCCCGAACAGCACTACCGGATACTGCAGCAAATTGGGCATCATGATCGCAACCCGGTCACCTTTACCCAGGTACAGCACATTCTGCAGATAGGAAGCAAACGCTGCCGACAGCGCATCCAGATCGGCATAGGTAATGACTGAACCCTGATTGGAAAACGCCGGTGACGTGGCAAACCGTTCGCAGCCCCACTCCAGCATGTTTTTCAGTGAGCTGAATTCGTGCACATCAACCTCGGCGGGAACACCGGGAGGATAACTTTGAAGCCAGACCTTTTCCATTATTTTCTCAACATGGTTAGCCGACGGTTTGAGTGTAAATAGTCATTTCGGCACGGTATTGATATCCATCAAAAGTTACCGTCTAAAACCGGCAATTAGAGTCCTGCTTAAAAATGCAGTCCGCGCAGAATCTGCTGCATCGCATACTGATCGGCACTCATCGACACGTCCCTGTCAGCCCTGTCACCGCTGGGCCCTGCATCCGAATCCGGAAACATGCGAAAACTGGTATTCATGATGATCTGGGCAATGCGCGGCATGAGCGCATGCACGACCTGCCCGGTGCGACCCAGACGGGTTGCAATGCAGACCGGTTTGTAGACGATAGCCTCCACCACCAGTTCGGCTGCTTCCTGCGCACTCAGGGTGGGCACGTTGGCATACAGTCGGGTCGGCGCAATCATGGGTGTCTTCACCAGCGGCATGTTGATGGTGGTGAATTTGATGCCGACATCCGACAATTCGGAGGCTGCGCAGCGGGTCCAGGCATCGAGCGCAGCCTTGGAGGCGACATACGCGGAAAAGCGCGGCGCATTGGTCAGCACCCCGATCGAGGAAATATTGATGATCTGCCCGGACTTTTGCTGCGCCATGGCCGGCAGCAGACCCATGATCAGGCACAGCGCGCCAAAGTAGTTGAGCTGCATCAACCGTTCATAGTCATGGAAACGCTCGAAACTGGCTTCAATGCTGCGCCGGATTGAATGACCGGCGTTATTGACCAGAAAATCAATGGTGCCGTGATTGGCCCGCAGTGTGGCAACCAGTTGCCGGCATTGTTCCAGATCGGACAGATCAGTCTGATAAGTGGTCACGGAGAAACCGCGTGCAGCGATATCATTCTTCGCTGCTGCCAGTTTATCGGCACCGCGCGCGCAGATGATGGTATGGGCGCCGGCCTCGGCCAGCCGGTGCGCCAGCGCCAGACCGATTCCCGACGAACCACCGGTAATCAATACATTTTTTCCGGCCACCTGGCCTTTCAAACTGCGGTCGATCAGCAGCGCCGGATCCAGATGGCGTTCCCAGTAATCCCAGATGTTGGCTGCGTACTGATCCAGCGCCGGGCAGGCGATCTGGCTGCCTTCGAGTGCGGCCAGCGCATTGCGGTTATCAAACCGGGTCGGATAATTAAAGAATTGCAGCATCACTTCGGGAATGCCCAGATCAGCCAGTATGGCATTCCTGATTTTGCGCATGGGCGTCAACGCCATCAGACCCTGCTTGATATAGGAGGGAACAAAATTAAGCAACGCTGCATTCACGCGCACGGTGAAGCTCGGGCCGTGCGCAGCCCGTGCAAAGGTATTGAGCACATCGCCAACCCGCATCGGATTGGAATCGGTCAGATGAAAGCATTGCCCGTCACGATCGCTCAGGTGGGCAATATGATCCATGGCATTGACCACGTAATCCACCGGCACGATATTGATGCGCCCACCCTCCAGACCGAGCATGGGCATCCATTGCGGCACAAGCTGACGCAGGCGCTGAATGAATTTGAAAAAGTAATACGGACCATCGATTTTATCGGCCGAGCCGGTCACCGAATCGCCGACCACCATGCCGGGCCGGTAAATCCGAAATGGCACTGCGGCTTCCTGACGCACAATTTTTTCACCGTTGTGTTTGGTCAGAAAGTACGGATGCTGCAGGTGTTCGGCTTCTTCAAACATGTCTTCCCGAAACACGCCCTTGTACAGACCGGCGGCGGCAATCGAACTGACATGGTGCAGGCGTCTGGCCCGGATCCGGTTGGCAACGGCAACCGTGTGACGCGTGCCTTCCACGTTGACCCGGATCTGACTTTGCTCGTCAATATTGAGGTCATAGATCGCAGCCAGATGGAAGAAATGATCGATGTTGTCGGTCAGAAGCTGCAGGTCTCTTTCAGTCATACCCAGCAGCGGCAAATCCAGATCACCGCATACCGGAATGGCGCGCTGGCCAGACACGTCCCAATAGGCCTGCAGCTCGGGCACTTTGTCGACACTGGCTCTGCGGACCAGAAAATACACCACACTGTCGCTGCGGGTCAGCAATGTTTTCACCAGGCGTCTGCCGATGAATCCGGTCGCACCGGTCACAAAGTAATGCATGATACATTCCGTTCAAGATAAGCACCAATTCGATGGGCAGGCTGGGATGCAATCGTAGGCTGGGATGCAATCCCAGCATTTCAACCGTTGATGCTGGGATTGCATCCCAGCCTACGAAGCATCCCAGCCTACGAAGCATCCCAGCCTACGCCCTCCGTACTTTCAATCGAAAGATTTCAGCTTGACTGACTACTGGAATTATCAACCTGACCGGCAGCACAGTTTTGATCAGGGGCAAAGTTCAGTCGCGCAACCAGCTGCGAATCTGCTGGTACACCGCGCTGTTGTTCAATAAATCAAGATGATTCAACCCATGCAGAACCACCTGGTTTTCCGGCCTGAATTTCAAATTCAGTCTGGCATTGTCGTGCCTGCCCAGCGCACTGTTGACCGGCACCAGACCGTCACCGAGCAGGCGGTTACGCATAGCGGTGCTGCGTTTTCCTATCGTGACTGCCAGGGCGTAACAGGCCACCGATTTCGGCAGCGGCACTGCAACGCGTACATCACCGGTATGCTCAAACCGGTCCAGCCCTTCCCAGTCCTGATCCAGCAGATTGCCGTAGCGCAGATCGGTAATGCCGGCACTGCGTATGCGTCCCAGATCGGCAAAAGGGGCAAGATAGGCATTGTTTCGGAGCAGCAGATGAAACCAGTGGCCGCCGCGCTCCAGCGGCGCGCCGTGGTGCGGCGTACCCAAAAACACGAATTTGGACACCAGGGCCGGCCATGCCAGTTGCGCCTGGCTACCGTAATAAAAGGCACTGCGCGCGAGCATACCGCCCATGCTGTAGCCCAGAAACACCATTTCCTCGACCGGTACCGGCCAGTTCCTGACCAGCGCGTCGAGCTGGACGGCCAGCGCACGCCCGTTGGTTGAGACATGCAGGCCACTGTTGAAACGCAGATACACCGGTGTCACGCCGCAATCACGCTCCAGCGCCAGGCCGTGGTCATGTTCATTGCGGGTCCATAACAGATCACTCATGCACAGGCCATGCAACAGCACCAGAATGCGGCCATTGAGTTGCGGCATGAGTGCGCGCATTGCCTGGCTGTCCTGTGGAATCAGCTGCCCCCGATAGCGCAGTGCCATCTCGATGGCCAGTGGATTACCGGTTTCCTGCAAATGGTCGCCCATGACGCCATTGAGCATGGCGACGACCGCATCGCGTCCGGCCCAGCCCTGATTGTTAACGAGTACCGGAGTAAGCCAGTTCAGCAATGTATCGATGCCGGAACCGGCCATATGGGTGATTTTGCGGATCTGCCGGTAGACCAGCGTGGTCGCGCCGGACAACGGCCGGTGCAGGGGGGGAGCAAAATCGATGCTGCCCTTGAGAAAATACAGGTGGGCAGCTTCAACCATATCGGTCAGGCCGATGATGGCTTCTATCATCAGTCTGCCGATGCCGCGCAGGTCTGAGGAATGATTGTGTTTTTCTGACATATGGACTCCATGAATTCACAGAAGTAAACCATCCATTGTCAACTTACACCCTTACCGTCGGCCGGGAGTTATCCTTCGTCAATATTGCATCAACCATGACGATATCCAGGCTGAAATCTTTGGTGATGACGCATCCCAGCCTACGCCTTGTGTCCTTTCAATCGAACGATGTCAGCTGGACCAATTTTTTAGACAATCCGCCGCAGCGTGACCAGTCACGGCTCGATACTGATACGGTTTTCCACTCTGGAAATCCCCGGAGCAGACCACGCAGCAGCTTCGGCCTGCTCTTTTTCCGCGCAGGAGCGCACCGTGCCAGCGAGAATTGCCTTGCCATCCATGGTTACAACTGTGATGTGTGCGGCATCGAGCTGCGCATTGCGCAACAGTGCCCGCTGTATCATGGATTCGACGTCGACCGGGCTTCTTGCTGACTTGACCGAAATCTTGTTGATAAGACCGCGCAAACCGACCATGCATTTGATCGAATCTTCGGCAGCAATGCGCTGATAGTGCCAGTCCAGCGCACCATTCAGGACAACCCAGCCCTCGTCAACCGTGACCCCGATCCTGTCATCGGGTACCACAACATTCAGTTCCAGCAGTTCCAGCGCCGCATCAGCCAGTTCGGTATCACTGCACTTTTCCGAATCCGGCAGTTTGAGTTCCACATCATCAATCACCGTTCTGACGTGGGCGATATGTTTGACGGTGCCGGCCGTATTTTGCTTCTGGATATAGCTCTTGACATAACCGCTCAGAGTCACCGTGCCGTCCCGGACGGTAACACCGAGATGTCTGGCATCGATACCGGGATTCCACCGCAGCGCATCGATCACTGTCCGCTGTAATTCACTGTCAGGAATCACGACCCTTCTCCATAATAATTGCACCGTCCGGATCATACTAATTTCTGAAAACATCCCAATGTTGATTTGGGATAAATCCGGAGTTGAAATCGCTATCGAGGCATTGCGCTGCCTGTGCAACGGATCAGGTCCAGCGTATCAAATCGCCTTGACCGTCAACGACATATTTTTTAATGCCTCAATATCGTTGATGCAGATACGCTTCTGGTGCACTTTGACGATGCCGCTTTCGTTGAGCGACGACAGAATGCGGCTCACCGTCTCCAGTGTAATGCCCAGATAGTTGCCAATTTCCTGACGTGTCATGCGCAGCAGGTACTCGCACCGCGAATAACCCAGCTCCAGGAAGCGATTCGACAGCATGACCAGAAACTGGCACACGCGCGCTTCCGCGCTGATTTTTCCCAGCATCGACAGGCGCACATGCTGATAGGCCAGTTCTTTGCTGATCATTTCATACATGGATTGTTCCACCTGCTCATATTTGTGGCTCAGTTCAAGCAGTTTTTTGTAAGGAACCACGATAACGTTGCAGTCGGACAATGCAACCACTTCAAACTTATATTCATCCGAATGCATGCTTTCCAGACCAAGCACATCGCCGCGCATCGGAAAATTGAGAACCTGTTCACTGCCAAACTCATCGAACATGACGGTTTTCAGAAAACCTGAATAAACAAAATAGAGTGCATCAAACGGCTGTCCGAGCCGGAATATGCGCTGACCATGTTTAAACATGAGGTGCTGAAATCGACTTTTATTAATGGATGAATTTTCAGACAGAGAGATATTCAGAAAATTGCCGATATCGGCACTGTCCGACCACAATCGGTGTGGCTGGCAACCGCTGACTGGTAATGAACTCGATGACTCAAGCATCGAATCACTGTCTGTTTGTAGTGCCGGCATGGTAAGTAACATGATGAGACCGCTTTCAATGAAATGAAGTGAATTGAAAAAAGCAAACATTGGAAAATCACACAAATCTTTGGTGCCAATACCCACAGCTGTAGTTAACTGGTTTGAAGCTTAGCGAATGCTGTGCCTGTAGAAAATCAAGGCCGGCAGCAAAGTGCTGTAGTTCAAACCGGGCACTGTTTTGTAGTGAATCCCCTACAGCCAGGCCGATGGCACAATGCCGCAGCACATTCGGCTGGCCCAATTTGATTTTGATCATTGTTGTAACAAATATCCGACACATATCGCCAGACTGGCGAGGGATAGGTTTAGAATAATCGAAACTTGCTTAGTCCCTCTGCAGAAATAGTCCTTCAAATGCCAACGACAGCGCGTCTGCTTTCAGGTGTTTCGATGCATTGGGTGTGAGCCAAACCAACTGCCGAATACGACCCACGCAATGGATAAACCACTGAAGTTTTCCACAGCACAGAAAAGTCTGACCAGTGATGGTCAGACATTGCGCGCACAGGCAGAAGCACTGTTTGACCACCGATATCAGCATTTGAATCAAGACACTGCGAACCTGTCGCAGGCAGAAGTGCAACATGTGCTGCACGAGTTGCGCGTGCACCAGATCGAACTGGAAATGCAGAACGAAGAACTGCGCAGAATTCAGTCTGAAATGGATATCGTCAGAGCGCATTATTTTGAACTGTATGATCTCGCCCCTGTCGGTTATTGCACGATCAGCAAAGCCGGCCTTGTGTCGCAAAGCAATCTGGCCGCTGCCGCAATCCTGTCGATGGCGCGCAATGAATTGAACGGAAGGGCGTTCACCAATTTCATCTTCAAAGAAGACCGCGATATTTATTACCTGATGAACCGGCACCTCAGCGCGCCGGGTGAAACCCATCAGTGCGAACTGCGCATGATCAAAAATGGGGGCTCGGCAGTCTGGGTTTCGCTCAATGCATCGGTCACATTCAATGCAGCGATGGAACCGGAAATTCGTGCGGTACTGGTCGATATCACAGAACGCAGCCGCATCCAGCTTGAAATGCAGGCCAACAACGAAAGGTTGAAGCGAACCAAAAGTGAACTGGAGGATGCCAACATCCACCTGACCCACACACGTCAGCAGCTCTCCTCTTTCATACAGCACGCACCGGTCAGCATTGCCATGTTTGACCTGGAAATGAATTATCTGGCCTGCAGTGACGAATGGACCAAAGAATTCGGGCGCGGACGGAACGGCCTGATCGGTTGCAGCCATTATCAGATCAACCCGGATTTGCCGGACGAATGGAAACGTTTCCATCAGCTTGGCATGGCCGGCACCGTTTTGAGAAACAATGAAGATAGCTGGGAATCATCTGACGGAACCAGACACTGGCTGAGCTGGGCGCTGCAACCCTGGCGCGATGAGCATGATGTCATCGGCGGCATCATCATTTCAACCGATAACATTACCGAGCGCAAACTTGCCGAGACCAGACTGGCTGACAATGAGCGGCGTCTGCAGGGGTTTTTTGAAACAGCCATGGATGCGATCATCACCGTCAACGACGATTACCAGATCGAAATGTTCAATCCGGCTGCGGCAACCATGTTTGGCATCCCGGTCGCACAGGCAATTGGCGCGCCCCTTGATCTGATTATTCCACCGCAGTTTCTGGAACTGCACCGGGCACATGTGCGCAATTTTGGCGCGACCAACAGCAGCTCAAAGGGAATGAGCATGTCCAATTCCGTCACAGGAATGCGTGCAGACGGAAGTCAATTTCCTCTGGAAGCAACGATTTCGGCCACCGACTGCGACGGACGCAAGTTGTATACCGTCATCGTGCGCGACCGCACCCTGCAAAAGCAGGCGGAAGATGAAATCCGCTCCTATCAGAATCAGTTGCGCGGTCTGATTGCCCATCAGAATACGATCAAGGAAGAAGAACGCATCCGTATCGCACGGGAAATCCACGATGAACTCGGCAGTGTGCTCACCGGTGTAAAAGCCAATCTGTCGGTTGCCCTGCATGAAGAAAATATCAGGGGACATGCGCCAAACACGCGTTTGCTGGAAGCGACCGGTCTGCTGGATTCGGCGGTGGAGACGGTGCGCAAGGTCATCACCGAACTGCGTCCCAGCGTGCTGGACCAACTGGGAATCTGGGCTGCCCTGGAATGGTATGCACAACAGATTCAGACCCGCACCGACATCCGATGCCGGGTCCACATGGATTGCACTGTTACCGGCAATATTCTGGATCCGGACCGCAGTACCACGCTGTTTCGCATCGCCCAGGAATCGCTGACCAACGTGATGCGCCACGCACAGGCCACTGAAGTGGACATTCGCCTCCTGATTCATGACGGATTGCTGTGCATGGAAATCGAAGACAATGGCATCGGCATTGATGCCACACGCACCCCGGACAAAAAATCGTGGGGCATTGCCGGCATGCTTGAGCGCATTCAATTTCTGGGTGGCACCCTGACCATTACCGATACCTCACATGGCACCCTGCTGTCTTTGCAACTGCCTTTAGAAAAACAAGATGACTGAACAGAAAATCTCGCTGCTGCTGGTTGATGACCATGAGGTGGTGCGCAATGGCATTCGATTGATGTTGGCTGGCGATGCCAGGATTGAAGTCACCGGTGAAGCCTCGACTGCAAGGGAAGCACTGAACCTGATTCGCGAACAGGAGTTTGATGTGGCGCTCGTAGACCTTGGTCTGCCTGACAAACCAGGACTGGATCTGATCAAACGCATGTTGAGTTAAAAGCCGCAGATTGCAGTATTAATTTTCAGCATGTATGAAGAGGAAATTTATGGCATCCGCGCCATCAAGCTGGGTGCCTCCGGTTTTCTGTCCAAAAACAGTGATGTCGCCACCGTCATCGGCGCGATCAACAAAGTCGCTGCCGGTGGAAAATTTGTCAGTGCGGCCATGTCCGAAGCATTGATCAACGTGTTTCGCGGAGAAAAAACCCATCAGCATGATCTGCTGACCAACCGGGAACTGGAAGTGTTGCGCATGCTGGCAGCCGGAGAGGCACTGACTGCCATCGCCTCGACACTGAACTTAAGCGCCAGCACCATTACGACCTACCGCGCCCGCATACTGGAAAAAACCGGATTGAAGAACAATGTGCAGCTGGCCCGCTATGCTGCCGACCATCATTTGATTTGATCCGGTTTTTGGACTCCGGCTGCAAGCCCTTCCATTTCAAACGGTTTGATATCCCGTGTGGAACGCACGCAATTGCGCCCGGCATCTTTGGCTGCGTACAGCGCGATATCGACCTCGTTGAGCATGGCCCCGGCGCTCTGCGGACTGTCGACAAGATGCAAACCGATGCTCACCGTGACAGAAAACGAGTCCTGTCTGCCGTCGATGCTGAGTTCCTCAATTTTTTTACGAATCCGCTCTGCAATGCCGTGCAGGTCCGCCATGCTGCATTCCGGCAGCAGCATCAGAAATTCTTCGCCACCCCAGCGCGCCACAAAATCAAACCTGCGTTTGGTCGAACCCAGCACCACGGCAGTGGCGCACAACGCCAGATCGCCGACACCGTGCCCATGGATATCGTTGACCGATTTGAAATGATCGACATCAATGAGCAAGAGACCAAAGGCTCGGCCCTGCCGCTCGAGTCGCGCGATTTCGGTATCGAGCCGGTTCAGCATGCCGCGCCGGTTGAGCAGGTCGGTCAGCGGATCGGTTTCGGTAATGCGGCGCAGATCTTCAGTGCGCTCGCGCACCATCTGTTCGAGCTCTTCATTTTTGCGCAGGACGATTTTGATCATCCCCCAGAACGAGCGCGCCAGAGAATTGATTTCGCCGCCGCCTTCAATGACAGGTTCAAGAACATGCTCACCACTTTGTATCAGTTTTACTGAACGGTTCAGCTTGTAGATGGGCTTGAGTATCCAGCGGTGCAGCATTGTTCCCAGCAGCACCAGTGCGCACAGGAACAAGGTGATGAAACCGATTGGAATCCAGATGTAACTGGCCGCAAACAGCGGTTTGCCCTGTTCCATGAAGGTCAGGTCAAACCAGCCGATTTCCGGCAGATACGCCACCCCGAGCCAGTGCCTGGCTCCGTGATAGACCACGTCGATTACCGAATTTTTGGTGTCGCCGGCCTGCATGCGTTTCACCAATGCCTGCAGTTTTTCCACATCCTCGGCACGATCGAGCAATACGTTAACCCTGGTCCGGTTCGCCCCTGCCTTGCTCTGGAACGCATAGTCAATCAGGGAGGCGTCGGATGCCAGTTGCAGATTGAGATCGGAATCAATAAAAAAATTGGAAATGCCGTTCTGGGCAATACCGACACTTTCCTTCAGAAAGGCATCCAGGTTGATCCCGGTGCCGACCACACCCAGCACGTTGTCACCCTGGCGGATTTTGACATTGATCCACACGTTGGTCAGATTCAGATGCGCATCGGTTTCGGTCTGAACCAGTGAATCGGCCCCATTCCTGAGCATGGTGTAAAACCAGCGGTTCTTGGCATTGTCGGGGGCCAGATAATAAGCCGGCCCAAAGCCTTCCTCGCGGCTGGCATCCTTGTACAGATACATGCCATTGCTTTTGAACGCGACAAAATAAATATGGTCCCGGAACTGGTAGCGGTAGCGCTCCAGCAGCTCAAGGGCCTTGTTTCTGGCATTGTCATCCTTCACATGCAAAGCGAAATCGATCAATACCGGTTCGGCGGCCATTTTTCTGGCCAGCGCCAGTTCATGCAACAGCGGTGTGAGTGTGCGGTTGGTGTCAAACACCAGCTGGCGCTGTGAAAGATTGCGGCCCCAGTCGAGGTTGATTTCATTGAGAACGAATTTGAAGACGAACCAGTTCAGGGTGACAAAACCCAGAAAGATGATGAGAACGACAAGTAAAAATCGTGTTTTAAGTTTCATGGCCAGGCTATTGTTTTTGTATAACCCGGTGTTTTGCTTCTTTTTTGTTGGTTATTTGTTGATTACCGGGTGTCCCAGCCTACCATCATAGTTGTTATTTCATGCAAGACAACATGAAGACAGAGATGGCGGCACAAAATACAACGCAGGGCGTCTGTGGCAGACCTGATCAGGCAAGCCTGTCTGCCAGAGCCGAGAGCCAGGCAGGACGTTCGCTGGCATCGAGCCAGTATTTGACGGCCACACCGAGTTCGGTGTCACCTTCCATTTTGAGTTTGCGCTGAAAAAACAGCGTATCGGCGTCCGCCATGCCAGACGTCATCTGAAAAAAATCAACCGCCATGGCCGACAATTTCACATCAGCCGGTGCATCGGTGGCATCAAAGAGCGGCTTGAAACGTCCCTGATCGCAGATAAAGCGGATCTGCAGGCCCATGTCTTCGATATGAATCAAAAACCGTTTGCCGTACAGTGCTTCGGGCGCCACCAGCCATTCACGCCGTCTGGCCAGTTCGAGTGCGGCCATCAGCGGCAGGCTGGCCAACGGAGAGGGAATCAGCCGGCCCAAGGTCGTTACGGCCGATGGAAAACGAAAATCAGTCAGGTTCATTGTGCTGCTCCTTATTCTGCAGTGACTGCATCAGTGTTTTTATCCAGCATTCCCGCTGCACCAAACCAGTAGCCGTTACAGGGCGCAGACTGGGCCGGAAATACCGACGCCGGCAACGCGGTTGCCTGCTGCGCGTCACGCGCCGTGGCAAACGCTGCCACGACGTCGGCAGTATGTTTGGACTGGGGCTGAATGCGCAACACATCGACCTGCATAGTAAATAATTCGGGCAGCTGTGCCGACAGGTCGGTGCAGCCGGCGCTCTGGGTCTGGATACCGTTCAGGTTCAAAAACTGGCCGCCTTCGCGATCCGACAGCAGCAGGCCGTCCGGGTGCGACTCGCAGCGGAATTCGCAATTGTCTTTTTTAAGCCGGTAATGACGCGCGGTAAAGCAGCGCGCCGAAAACGCCAGCGCCATGCGGCCCCAGACCTGGACTTCAGTCTGCATGCCTGCCGGCCGGGTCTGCTGCAGCGCAGCCAGATCGGCAGCGGGCAATTCCAGCGGCGGTAAAAAACGGGTGGCGCCCAGGCCGGCGAACCAGCTCAGGGTATCGGCATGATAAATATTGAGATGGGTGCCGGCCACAAACGGCTGCTGCAATGCATGCAGGGTCCGTACGGCGGACAGGTCATTGGCTTCGAGCTGCAGGTCACTCTCCAGGGCCCGTTCAACCAGCCGGTGCATGCTGCGCCGGTCCGATTCATTGTCGATCAGGGTCTGGGTTGACAGCACCACCTGCTTGCCGGCTGCACGCAGTTCTGCGGCCAGACTGAGCCAGTCTTCGAGTTTCAGTTCACGGCGCCGTGAGCAGACCACTTCACCCAGGTAGACGATCTCTACCGGCCAGCTCAGCGCATCCGCATAGAACGACAGGGTATCTGCTCTGGACCAGTAGTACGCCAGAGGGGCAAGTGCTATTTTCTGTAAGCTCATATTATTTCCATGGACGTTCAAACGCACCCTGCGTCACCTGGGCACCTTCGGAATGTTTGGCCAGCGTCGTCATCCAGTCCTGACGCGGGGCATAACGGGCCGGATCTTTTTCTGCCGAATCCAGTGCGGCGCGCAAGGTGGCAACTACCTGGGACACATACGCCGGGCTGCGCTGGCGACCTTCAATTTTGAGCGCAGACACACCAATTTCAATCAGCTTGGGCAACAGACCGATCGCGTTCAGACTGGTCGGTTCTTCCAGCGCGTAATCGAGTTCGCCTTCCACATCAAAGCGGCCTTTGCACAGGGTCGGATAACCGGCAGGTTCGCCGGGCGCGTAAATATCGATGAGCGTGCCGGACAGACGCGCATACAGCGAATGATCGACTTCCTGCCAGCTGATGGCGTGTGCCGGGGAACAGGCGCCCTTGTTGTTGGGCGAGTCGCCCGTGACGTAACTCGACAGCAGACAGCGCCCTTCGGCCATGACACACAGACTGCCAAAACCGAACACTTCGATTTCGACCGAGGTCTGGCGGATGATTTTTTCGATTTCAGGCAAGGTCAGAACGCGCGGCAACACCGCCCGTTTGATCTGAAACTGTTCGCGCATGAGTTCAATGGCATCGATGGTGGTGGCCGAGCCCTGCACCGATAAATGCAGGCGCAGCTCCGGATGCCGGTTGCGCGCATAGGCCATCAGACCCGGATCAGCCAGGATCACCGCATCGGCACCCATTTTGACCGCGATATCGATGGCACTGCGCCATTCCTGTACATGTCTGGCCTGCGGGTAGGTATTGATGGCAAACAGCACCTGACGGCCTTTGCCGTGCGCGTAGTCCACGCCTTTGTGAATATCGGCCTCACCGAAATTGAGGCCGCCGAAATTGCGCGCATTGGTGGCATTTTTCAGACCGAGGTACACCGCATCGGCGCCCTTGTCGATGGCCGCCTTGAGAGCCAGCAGACTGCCGGCCGGTGCTACCAGATCAATTTTTTTCATGCTGTTTTACTTTTTAAAAGACAAACGATCATAATCCTTTGGATAATTGTTTCGTTGCGGTAAAACAAATGTGGTAAATAAATAGAGGTCAGTTCTCGTCGGTTGTGTCGATACTCCCATTGATATGTGCGCTTCAATTATTAAATATTAGACTTGCAAATATCTACTAATTGAAGATATGCTGACGAACCACGAACAACGCCACAAACGCAGAGATGACACCCCAAACAATCGATCACAGCACATTATTAAAGCTGACACAAGCCGGTGTAGTGCAAAGCGCGCATGTTGTCGGAAAAGCGGGCGGCTGGGGAGTTTCTGTCCGATATGGCAAGAAAGAACTGGCTCTGGAAACACAACGCAGCCATCAATTGAGATTGTTCCGCAAATTGGAAACTCTGGTTCAGTATCTGAAAGATATTGGTATTTTTCGGTTTGATATCGACACAATGAACTACGATCCAACCAATCCAGAAACAGTCAGAACAAGGCCTGACAGCGCCGCCAAAATGAAGAATGCGCACGAGGCGGCAGCCTATGACACATGGTTAAAATCAGAAATCCAGCAAGCCATTGACGACCCACGCCCCAATCTTGAACATGATGATGTAATGCGAGAATTGGACGAACATATCGCAGCAATCAAAGCACGCAAGGCTTAGATGTTGCGGATTGAATGGAAGCCTGCAGCGCGGGTAGTTGTGATTTATCGCGTAGTAAAAAAAGTGAGGTCATTGAAATTTTACGAATCAAGCATGCTGCACAAAGATGGCCATCACGAAGATAGCGATCATTTCCAATCATGAACAATCATTAGCGCCGGCAAGATCCCGGCCGGCACCACCTGATCATTTTTTGTCGTAGTTTTATTTATGCAAAGAATTCAGCGTCAAACTAACCTGCCCCGCACCCACATCCACAGTACTCAGGCTGCTTTCCACATCACCAGGCTGCGGTGTGGCGTTGCCAGATCTGGAAATGCGCGCACCGACTACCACCCGGGCGTGACCGGCCAGCGAGGCACCGGGCATGACGCCCATGGTTTCATCCAGCACAAAATGCAGCGGCAGATCTTTGACCTGGACTTTCTTCACGGCCAGCGGGTACGGAGGTCCCTGATCGGCGCGGGCAAAAACGTAGACCGTATCCTGGTCCGTCACGCCGGACCGAAATCCGGGTGCAAGATCAACCGTGCCGGTTACCCTGGCCGCTGCAACCGGTGCCGTAACAGGCGCACTGGTCCCAGGCAACACTGCCGGTGCCGTGTTATTGACTGAACCGGCTCCGCCATTGTCCATGAGACTTTGTGCTTCACCGATAGACCCGAGCGTATTGCGCGCCGTTTCACTGTCGGGCGGGACCAGTTTCATGATGTCCTTCCAGTACGCCACGGCGTCGGCATAATCCTGCCGGTCAAAGGCGGCACTGCCAGCCAGCGACAGTCCGCGCACGTTTTGCGGATCCAGCTCGAGCGCACGCTTGATGAGTTTTTCCGGTTCACCCTGCAGATTTTTGTTCTGCGTTACCGCCAGTGTGTCGGCGTAACTGACCAGATAATCGGCATTTTTCGGTTCAATCTGAATCAGATGCTGGTAAGCCAGCACCGCATCACTGTATTTTCCCATTGCGTTGTAAGAACGCGCCAGCATATTCCAGCCCTCAACATTGTTCGGCTGGGTTTTCAGTTTTTCTGCCAGATTCGCAACCATCTGAATCACCTGCTGTTCGGTGATTTCATGCTCGGGCTCCTGCGGTACAACCTTGGCCGGATCGAGTCCATTGCTGTTACCCAGCAGCAGATACAGGCCCACGACCAGCACGGGAATGAACAGGCCGATTGCAATGGCCGAACGGCTCGAAATGAGCGGGGAAGCAGCCACCGGTTCGGCAGTCTGCCGGTCTTCAAGCAGACGCTGTTCCAGATCCTGCCTGGCGCTGGCAAAAGTCGACTCGGACAATGTGCCGGAGATCAGATCGCGATCCAGTTCACGCAACTGGTCACGCATGACACTCAGATTGAGTTCATTGCGCACCACCTCGTTACCGGCACTGTTTTTGCGCAGCAGCACCGGCAGAACAAACAGAAGTGCGATCAGCACCAGGGCAGTCGCGGAAATTCCAAAGGTAATCATGTTTTTCCTCTTAAGATTTTGCTGTTGATTCGGATTCATCCGAATCCAGCATTGCGGCAGCGCGAGCGCGGTCCTGCTCCGACATTTCGACCACGGCTTCGGCTTTGCGTCGCGACAGTTTCAGCACCAGTGCACCCAGCCCCCCCAGCAGCAACAGCAGCGGTCCGAACCACAGCACCCAGGTAGCGCCGAACAGACGCGGGCGATACAGTACAAAATCACCGTAGCGCTGCACCATATAATCAATCACTTCCTGTTCCGACATGCCCGAGGCCAGCTTTTCACGCACCTGATTTTTCAGATCGATGGCCAGATCGGCGTGCGAATCGGCCAGTGTCTGATTCTGGCAAACCAGACAGCGCAACTCTTCGGTCAGACGCAGCATGCGTTTTTCCAGTACCGGATCAGCCGCCAGCGACTGCGCCGGCGCAGCGTGCGCAACCGACATGCAGCACAGCAGCGCTGCCAACAGGGTCAACATGAATTTGGACTTAAGCACGGTTGAGCTCCTTGATCAGCGGCAGAAGTTTATTGGCCAGCACGTCTGGTGTCACAGGTCCGATGTACTTGTAACGAATCACGCCAGCCTTGTCGATGACAAAGGTTTCCGGCACGCCGTACACGCCGTAATCAATGCCGACTTTACCGTCGCCGTCAAAGGCTGAAATCAGGTAAGGATTGCCTGCGTCGCCCAACTGTTTGAGAGCATCAGGACGGGTATCCTTGTAATCCAGCCCGACCATCGGAACAATGTTGGCGCGTGAAAAATCCATCAGCACCGGATGTTCTTCGCGACAGGATTCACACCAGGAGGCCCAGACATTGAGCAGCCAGACCTTGCCGCGCATATCCTGTGGTGAAATGGTTTTGTCGGCATCATGCAGTTGCGTAAGATTGAACGCCGGCGCATTTTTTCCTATGAACGGAGAAGGAATTTCATGCGGATTCAAACGCAGGCCCACACCCAGAAACAGCAGCAGGATGACAAAGATACTCAAAGGCAAAATAAATCGTTTCATGTTCTTACTCGGCTACGGTAATTGGTGTGGGGCTGACGCTGCGGGCGACGACCTTGCGGTTTTTCTTCAGCGCCATACGGTAGCGGCGGTCTGAAGCGGCCAGCAAGCCACCCAGCGCAATGATGATGCAACCGGCCCAGATCCAGCTCACAAACGGCTTGCACTGCACCCGTACTGCCCAGGCGTTGTCGCTGACGGCGTCACCCAGTGAAATATACAGATCGCGCGTGAAACCGCGGTCAATCGCCGCATCGGTCATCGGCATCTGCTGCACGGTAAATACCCGTTTTTCCGGCTTGAGCACAGCGATGGTCTGCCCTGCTTTGGTGACCACAAACGTACCCTGGGCGGCCATATAGTTAGGTCCTTTCACACGTTGCATGTCAGTCAACTGCACCACGTAGCCACCGATCGAGGTGGTGTCGCCCAGATGCATGCTGACATCATTCGAGATTTCCAGACCTTTCACCAGCGTGACGCCAATGACAAAAATGGAGATGCCCAGATGTGCTGTCAGCATGCCCCAGTAACTGAGCGGCAGACTGGCAACGCGGTTACGCAGCGAGGTGCCTGCGGCGAAATGTCCCAGACGCTGCGCCAGATGCGAGGCCGTGGCCAGCACTATCCACAGCGCCAGAATCAGACCGACCGCAGCCATGACCGAAGTCGACAGCGCGAATGCTACCGCCGCACCGGTCAGCAGGCTGGCCAACGCCACCCACTTCAGACGAAGGGCAATCTGTTTGACGGAAGTTTCCTTCCAGCGCATGAACAGACCCGGTGCCATCAGAAACAGGACCGGCAGCATCAGCGGTATAAACACGGCTTCAAAGTACGGTGGCCCGACCGAAATTTTTCCCATGCCCAGCGCATCCAGAAACAGCGGATACATCGTACCGAGCAACACCGTGCCGGCACACACCAGCAACAGTACGTTGTTAATCAGCAGCAGTGTCTCGCGTGAAAACAGGCTGAAGCGTCCACCCAGTCCAACCTGCGGTGCGCGCCACGCATACAGGGTCAGCGCACCACCGATGACGATGGCAAGGAACACCAGAATGAACAGGCCGCGTCGTGGATCAGTGGCGAAGGCATGCACGGAGGTCAGCACCCCGGAACGGACCAGGAAGGTGCCGAGCAGCGACAGCGAGAACGCGATAATGGCCAGCAGCACAGTCCAGTTTTTGAAGCTGCCGCGCTTTTCAGTCACCGCCAGCGAATGGATTAAGGCAGTACCGACCAGCCACGGCATGAACGAGGCATTTTCCACTGCATCCCAAAACCACCAGCCGCCCCAGCCCAGTTCGTAATAGGCCCAGAAGCTGCCGACAAAAATACCCAGGGTCAGAAACATCCAGGCCATCAAAGTCCACGGACGTGACCAGCGCGCCCAGGCAGCGTCCAGCTGACCACCCATGAGCGCAGCCAGTGCGAAAGAAAACGCGACGGAAAAACCCACGTAGCCCATGTACAGCAGTGGCGGATGAATGATCATGCCGAAATCCTGCAGCAGCGGATTGAGATCATGACCATCCAGGGCACCGGGCAGCAGCCGGTCAAACGGATTGGAAGTGAACAGCATGAAGCTCATCAGTCCGACACCGATCAGTCCCATGATGCCCAGCACGCGTGCGACAGTTTCCTGCGGCAGCTGGCGACTGAACATCGCCACGGCAAACATCCAGCCGGTCAGCATCAGCACCCACAGCAGCAGCGAGCCTTCATGGCCGCCCCACGTGGCTGCAACGCGGTAATAGACAGGCAGCGTGGAATTGGAATTGGCTTCGACGTACGCAACGGAAAAATCATTGGCGACAAACGAATACACCAGCGCGCCAAACGCCAGTACGATGAAGAACAGCTGTCCGGCCGCAGTTGGACGGGCCAGTGCCATCCAGCGCCGGTTACCGTTGAACGAGCCGGCAATCGGCAGCACGCCCTGCACCACGGCCAGGGCGAAAGCCAGCATTAAACATAAATTACCTAATTCGGGAATCATTGCGCACTCTTGGTTGTGTTGTTGATGGGTTCCACCGGTGTTACCGGAGTTGACGCTGCTGCCGGTTTGCCCTCTTTGGCTTCCTTGGCCTTTTTCATTGCGTAGGCTGCTTCTGGCGGCATGTAATTTTCATCGTGCTTGGCCAGCACTTCGTCGGCCACAAATAAATTGTTTTGATCCAGCTTGCCCTGCGCGACCACGCCTTTGCCTTCTTTAAACAGGTCGGGCAACATGCCCTTGTAACTGACTTTGATTGCCTGTGCGGTATCGGTAACCATGAAGTTCATGGTCACCCCATCAGCCTGTCTGACCAGAGAATCTTTGACCACCATGCCGCCCATTCTGAAGCTGCGGTTATGCGGCGCTTCACCGGCCAGAATCTGGGTCGGGGTAAAAAAGAACACCAGATTTTTCTGGAAGGCCTGCAGTACCAGTGCGGCCGCCAGACCCAGTGCGGCCAGTCCGGCCAGAATCAGCAGCAGTCGTTTGTGACGTGGTTTCATGTTGATCTCCTTGTGCGTGGTGCGCCTATGGCCGCAATCTGGCGCAGAACAGTCTTCCTGCGCAGCCGGACCAGAATTATTTCTGCCACCATAAAGCCGGCAACCACGATGATTGACCCCCACACATACAGGGCATAGCCACCCATGGCAAAGAAATCACTCCAGGTATTCCAGTACATCATAATTTTTCTCCCGCCGCTTTGACCCAGTCGGACTGCTGTTCCCGTTCGAGAACAATGCAGCGCGCCCGATACAGGGTGATCGCGATTGTATAAGCCCAAAAAGCCAGCGCCATGATCAGCATGCCCAGCAGCATGGTCTTGGCCATGGTAGGTGCACTTTTCATGTTGATGGACGATCCCTGATGCAGTGTGTTCCACCACTGCACTGAAAAATAAATGATCGGTACATTGATGACGCCGACCAGTGCGATCAGGGCGCCGGCCTTGTCGGCACGGCGCACGTCATCGATTGAGGCCTGCAGCGCCATGAAACCGATATACAGAAACAGCAGAATCAGCTCGGAAGTCAGCCGCGCATCCCAGACCCACCACGCACCCCAGGTTGGCCGGCCCCACAGCGCGCCGGTCCACAGCGCCAGAAAGGTAAACATGGCGCCCGTCGGTGCCAGCGCTGAGGCCATCATCGAGGACATGCGCGTATTGAACGCCAGACCGAGAGCGGCCCAGAACGCCATCACCATATAAATGAACATCGACATCCAGGCGGCCGGCACATGCAGAAAAATAATGCGGTAGGCATCGCCCTGCTGAAAATCCGTTGGCGCAACAAAGAAGCCGATGTACATACCTACTATCGTGAGCAGCACGGCAATCACCGTGACCCAGGGAATGAGCCGGCCGGCCAAATCGTAAAAGTTGTTGGGTGCGGCATATTTGAACCAGTGAAAACGGTTCGACTCTTTGGCCCCGGAGATTGGATTATTCATGTTTGCAGTGGTCACGTCAGCGTGCTCCATTTAAAATTTCAAAACTTATTCCGTAGTTCATTCCAGCGAAATCCGCAATGCCGCCGCGGTCGTCCACGGTGTCAGTGCCAGCGCACCGGCCAGAACACCGCCGAGCAGCAACAGATTGGCACCCGCTCCCATGCCACTGGCCTGTGCGCCTACAGCGCCGGCGCCGAATATTAACACCGGAATATACAGCGGCAAAACCAGCAGTGAAACCAGCACGCCACCACCACGTGTTCCCAGCGTCAGCGCCGCACCGATGGCACCGATCAGACTCAGAATCGGCGTGCCGATCAGCAGACTGTAAAACAGCACCAGTACCGCATCGCCCGGCAGCCCATACTGTACAGCCAGCAGCGGCGCCAGCAGCACCAGCGGCAAGCCGGAAATAATCCAGTGGGCCAGCACCTTGCCGATCACAATCACGGTCAGCGGTTCGGGAGTCAGCAACATCTGTTCGAGTGTACCGTCGGCGAAATCGTAGGCAAACAGGCGATTCAGGGCCAGTGTTGAGGCCAGCAGCGCGGCAACCCACAGGATGCCCGGCGCCATACTTTGCAGCATGGCCGGTTCGGGACCGACACCAAGCGGAAACAGTGACACAACGATAATAAAAAAACTCAGCATGGAGAAGACGTCGGAACGGCGGCGGAAGGCCAGCAACAGATCCCGTTGCGCCACGCATATTAAAACTTTCAGCATGGCTCGCCCTGATTCAGATCAAGAGAATGCAATCGGCCATCGTCGAAGGCAACTTCCTGATGGGTTGTGAAAATAATCATGCCCTGATTGTCAAGGTGCCGGTTCATGATGGACTGCAACTGGGTGACTGACGCCACATCCAGCGCCACAAACGGTTCGTCCAGTATCCACAGCGGGTTATGGGTGCAGAACTGCAACCGCGCCAGTGCCACGCGCTTGCGCTGGCCCTGCGAGAGCACACGGGCCGGCAGATCGGCGGCGCGTTCCAGGCCAAGACGGTCCAGCGCGTCGTAGGCGTCAATCTGATGGATGGGATTGCCGGCCAGGGTCGACGCCACCACCACATTTTCCCAGGCAGTCAGGTCATCCTTGATGGCCGCAGCATGCCCCAGATAGGTCAGCTGGCGGTTGAATTCTTCGCGGTTGCTGCGGATATTCTGCCCATTCCAGAGTACGGCGCCGGATGCCGGCATCGACAGACCGCACAGCATTCTGAGCAGACTGGTTTTTCCGGTGCCATTGCTGCCCATGATACGCAGGGCATTGCCCGGCGTGATTGTCAGTTCAAGGTTGGTGAACAAGGAACGTTCGCCCCGGGTACAGGCTAATTGACGGGTCTGCAGGCTCATAAAATGGAATAATCAACGATTCCCAGGTAATTTAAATTTCTTGGGAGAATCATATCCCATTGACCATTTTTTTTGTTGCGGTAGAACAAACTAAAGGGGGAAAAGAAAAAAGCAACTGCATTGCTGCAGTTGCTTTTTTTTACTGACGCTTCAAGTCCTGCCGGATTACTCTTCCTCGTTAGGATCCCGGTATTCTTTAGGCAACAGATGCGCAATACCTTTATGACAGTCGATACAGGTTTTACCGTCTTTCTGCGCTTCAGCATGGTTCTTGCGCGCCATTGAACTTTGCTTGTCCGGATTCATGGTTGTAAAGTTATGGCAGTTACGGCATTCCTGAGAACCGGTAGCCTTCATGCGCTCCCATTCGTGCGTTGCCAACTGCATGCGCTTGGCTTCGAATTTTTCCTTGGTATCAATGTCGCCGGTAATCTTGCCCCAGACTTCAAACGATGCCTGAGCCTTGCGGATCAGTTTGTGAGTCCAGTCTTTCGGAACATGGCAATCCGAACAGACTGCTCGTACGCCGGTACGATTGCTGTAATGGATGGTTTGCTTGTATTCCTGATAGACGTTATCGCGCATTTCATGGCAGCCAATACAGAATTCCAGTTTGTTGGTGGCTTCCATGCCGGTATTGAAACCACCCCAGAAAACAATTCCCGAGACAAAGCCAACCAACAACAGGGTCAGCAGTGAATATTTTGCGCTTGGTTTTTTAATAAAATTCAGAAATTTCCTGAATTTGGAAGGTGCTGCAGCTTGATCGCTCATGATTCTTTCCCTTGGTTTCGATCGAACAAATTAAACTAGTAGAAAAAATGGGAGCAGATTGCGTCGCTCCCTTTTTTTATTACTATAAATCAACTACTCACCACTGCATCTGTTTTACATCAAATAACGCACTGATTAAAACCCTGCCTGCAGTTTCCTGGCGGGGAGAGAACTCCCCCCGCCATTCCGTTACGTCACAGACCCGATCAGAACAGGTGGGTATATGACAGGGCAACTACATTCACAGTGTAATTCGGTGCAACCTGATTGGTTGGCATCGCTGTGGAAGTGGAGTAACCCATTTGATACACGTTGTAGTAGTAGTCAACTGCATTTTCTTTCTGGTACATGTAACGCACGGTGACTTTGTTGTGCTTGTCGACCGAATAGATACCAGCCAGTTTGAACTGCAGAGTCCGGTTGGTGATCGCTGGTGTCGAACCGCAAGACAACACAGCCGAGCTGGCACAGGTGGATGAATTCACTGCTGTGGAAGTTGGACTGAGCCAGTAGTAAGGCACTTCATTGGTGTACACCGTATTACCCAGCGACAGTGACACATCGCCATTCAAATCCAGCTTGCCGTTCACCAATCCTTTTTGCTGCAGATTCAACCCGAGAGTCGTATCTTTGTCATTCAAGGTATTGTTGAATACATTGGATGGCGCAATCAAAGCAGGGTAAGCCGGGGTGTTGTTGTCGTTGTTTGAACCGACAGCACCTGGTTGACCATTACCCGGATTGGCACCATTTTTGTAGAACATATCCCGTTTCTGTGCCGTGGCGTAGAACGAAACCGTACCGTTTTCAGCGTAAGCCAGAGTTGAATCAAAGTTGATACTGCTGGAGTGACCGTTTTGCATACCCAGAGTCGAATCCGGATATTCATCTTTGGTGTACTTGCCGCTCAGACTCAGATTCAGGTTATCCAGCGCCTGCCAGTTGGCATCTGCTTTTGCCAGATTCTCATTGCGCGACGCATCGAAGAAGGAAACATAACCTGGGAAGTTACCCGAGTTAATGAAGCCGGCCTGATTATTGGTCATGCCATCGTTCAACGGGGTAATCGCATTCTGATCGACCGTCGCTTTACGATGTGCTTCGCTCAACGTCGCACCCAGATTCAGGTCGCCACTGACTTTGAAACGATAACCCAGTGTCACTTTGTTTTCTTTGCTGTACGGAACAATCACACATTGTGAACCAGCCGGAATGGCACCACCACCCACCGTCGGTGAAACAGCGCCGGCATAGTTCTGACACCAGCGTTCAACATCTTCGTAGTTGTAGGTCAGACGCAGATTTTGAGACGAGGTCAACCGATATGCCGCACCCAGTTCATATTCCTTTTTGCTGTTGCTGTACGGCGCATTGACTTCAAGACGTTTTCCACCGCCGATGTCATACATCAGGGTTTCATACGAACTCGATTCATTGTCACGTTCGTTGTACTTGGCAGCAGCATCCAGGGTCAGAGACTTGAATGTCGTGTCAGTAAGTTTCAGATTCACGTTTTTGGTCAGCACCAGTCCATCCAGTGAATACTGTGACAGCGGCATGCCTATGGCCTGAATGATCGTGGTATCAACGTTGTAAGGCTGATTCTGCGAATTGCGTCCATACGAGAAACCGCCGGCCACTTTGGTGGTTGGTGTCAGCGCATAGCCACCTTTGAAATTCAACTGATTGAATATGTTGTTGGGCGCAGTGCTGAGCATATCTGGCTGATATCCGGACACCAGAGTCGTGGTGATCACACCAGTTTTGGCGTTACCGGTACCGTACGGGTTCTGGAAGTAAAGGCCATTTGCCTCATCAGTGAACAGCGAACTGTACAAACCGGCAGTGAAGTAGGCATTTTCACCCACATAGTTCAAAGCCAGATTGAAGGTGTCGGTTTTATACTGAGTCGGATTCATCAGTGTGACCATCCCCTCGCCGACAAACGTACCAGCCACACTTGCCGGTGTACCGTAACCGGTGACCGTGTTGTACTTGGTGGTACCGCCGGAAATCAGCTTGGCGCCACTCTGATCCAGATGGTTGTAGTCAAACTGCACACTCCATTGACGATCAAAATTGAACCCGGCTGCAAAACTCGAGTTTTTGCGGGTAGTACCAACATCTTCGGTTTGGAAGTCACCCTTTTGCGCTGCATTCAGATTGCGGGTTCCAACCAAAGGACTGTTGCTATTGGTGACCGCGGTAGTATTGATCAGGCCGAAGTTGCTTGGGAAGGTAAATGAATTGCCCCCCATCGAACCCAGCATCGGTGTCTGGTAGGTATCGCTGATCGCATGATACAGTTCATCATAGCGAACACCGACATTCCACAGTCCCTGATCGGCGATATTGGCACCCGCTTCGCGGGATGTGGTACCGATATCAGTACCAGACACACCCCAGCGACGCACACCGTCGGCGCCATCATAGGCATCACCGCCACGAACATTGAAGTTACCTACACCGAAGCCGCCGGATTGATTCAGGCCATTGTATTCACCAAATTTGGCCGAAGAATTCGACACATTGCCAAGACCGACTTCTACCGAATTGGCAGGACGGACCAGCGCTGCGACTTCATCATTTTCAGCAGCTGTTGCAGTTGTTGCAGTTACAGCAGGTTGCGCAGTTTGTGCCTGTGCCATCAGTGGCATGGCGAACATCGTCGCCAATGCACCTTGTACTGCCAACACTAATACACCACTCGCAAAATTTACATTACAGGTTTTCATAACAGACTCCATTTTTCTAAATTACCGCTGCAGCATTGCGCCAGCAGGACTATTCGATCCGTGAACCATGCTATGGCAATTCTGACATGCACGACCTGTTTGGTTATTACCTGGGTTCAGTGGTGTTAAGGTTGGTGTACCTGAAGTCATACCACCCTGGATACCGGCTACAGAAGGACCATACGGAGTTCTGCTGTTATGTGGACCATTGTGGCAATCCTGGCACAGGAACGGAGCACGGCTTTTCAGTAATGGTGTGATGTTCGAACCGTGTGGTGTGTGGCAATTTACGCAGCTTTCAGTCACTGGCTGATGTTCCCACAGGAATGGACCACGTTTTTCTGCATGGCATTGATAGCAGGTTTCAGTTACTGTATTTTTCTTCAGTAAGGTAGGACCGGCTGAACCGTGCGGATTATGACAGTCAGAGCAGATCACTTTACCTTCAGCGATTGGATGGGCTGAGATTTTATGGCTGTCAGCACGTTGCTCTTTATGGCAGGCGAAGCACACTTCAGTCTGAGTTTTTCTGTTCATGACTTTATCCACTGGCGCATGCGCTTTGTGGCAGTCATTACAGGCCAACTGATTTTCCTGATGTTTGCTGCCATCCCAGTGAGTACGGTTAGTACCCTTGTGGCAGGTCAGACATTGTGCTGCGCGGGTTGTGACATCAGTTGCGGCAAAAGCGCCTTTGGTAAATACGACATCAGGTGCGGGACGTTGACCTGCGCCGCTGCCTTTAAGATGGCTTTCACTGGCACCGTGGCAAGTCTGGCAGCCAGGTGTACGGGCATCGCCCTTGACACCGTGCTTGGTCTGATAAATTGACAGGATCGGTTTGGTTTCAGATTCATCATGGCACTTGGTACAGACTTCATCACCGGCTCTGGTACGATCAGCGGCGCCTACTGTTGATTGTTGAGGCACAAATGTTTGAGTCTGCGCCATTGCTGCATTGGTGTATCCGAGGACACCTGCCAATCCAGCGATTGCTAACATTATTTTCAGATACTTCATGTTATCTCTCCCGAGAAATTGCTTAATGGTGAAATTAGGATCAGATTAAAATTCGGGCTTTTCTCTTGCTGCCCGGTTCGCTTTTATTAACGAGACAGAATCCAGTCAGCTACATTTTTCAGCTCTGCCGGATCTTTGGTTTTAATGATCTTGTGTTCTTCTTCATGTCCATCGTCAAATTTGGCTTTTTCACCAGAAGTGATGTGATGGATTATTTTTGTTTCAGCATCAGCGTTGCCTTTATATTTCGCAGCAACCGACTGATAGGATGGACCTTCCTTTTTCTTCGTCACTGAATGGCATTTAAAACAGCCGTTCTGACGAACCATAGACTCAGCGTCCGTTGCGTCCAATGCATGGGCTGACGTTGAAACCATTCCAGCTCCAACCAGCGTAGCCATCGCTACCAATGTACCCAGATTTATTTTCATTTTTTCCTCTTTCATGTGACAAATGTAGTTAAGTGCTGCAAAACAGTCCTTGTAATGCAATAACAGTGCCAGCGTGAAAACAGTTGAGTATTTGAAATATGTTCAATGCCGGCACCAACCATTTTAACAACAACCCTGCCGAATTTTAATCAGATCAGACCAACGCCAGACTTGCCGGAGAGAATCGATAACTCTTTGATTAATAAGAGTGCACATCAAGTCAGCGGTTCATTCTAGGCACTGATTATTCACATAACCAATCCGGCTTTATTAATGTTTCTTAACAATGCGGGATTTACTACAAACCGTTATTACTCAAGCATGCGAATCGATGCGCCATTTCTCAAAAGTGAGAATCGATGGATCCCGATACTCAGAAATGAGAATCGCACACGGGCCACTCTTTTCTGTTTTTTCAATATTGCTCCATGAACAGATCGGCCGCGCACGTAGCGGTCAGGTTCTGCAAAGTGAATAAATAATGGGAATGAAAATTGCTTCTATGGTGTTCGGAAAGAATGAGCGTTGAGAATTGACCCTCAGTAGCTACTCAAAATAACTAAAATAAATTTACTGGATTGTTTATGGCACCAACGGTGGCTCTATTAATTGGCAGTTACGCGAACCTCATGCTGGTCATCGCCTCACTGCTCTATGTTATTCATGCGATCGGCCATTTCAAAAACATCGGATGGCTGGCCACCGGCTGTGCCTGTCTGGGCGTGCTCGGCCTGTCCATCAGCATAGTGATTCAGTGGCTGCACCCGGTGGCCGTGACTGACTCCGTGGATCTGTCCTTCATTCTCGGTTCGATTTGCGCCATCACCGTCATCATTTATCTGATTATGGAAAACTGGTATGACGCCCGCACTGCGGGCGCATTCGTCATGCCTATCGTTGCCACTGCCGCGATTTTTCAGACTCTGGGTGGCACCAGCGAAACCATAACCGCATCCCGAACCTGGCAAAGCCTGCAAAGCGCAGGTACACATCTGTATGTGCTGTGCAGTTTCGTTTCGGTGTGCGCATTTATATGGGCCGCATTTCTGGGCGTCGTGCACCTGTGGCACAACCATATGCGCAGTTACATGTTTGCGCGGCAGACTTCCGAATGGATCGAACGCCGCATGACCCGGGCAATTACTCTGGGGTTTATGACATTTACACTGGCCCAGATCATGGAAGGCCGATTTTCAAAACTGTTTTTTGTCGATGACTGGAACCGGTATTTACACAGCCTGAACATGATCATCGTGTGGCTGTTCTACTTTTTCTATATCCTTTTGCAGCAGCAGTTCCAGTGGCGTGGACGCTTCATGGCCTGGTATGCCATCACCGGTTTCATTCTTTATGTGTTGCTTCTGCCGGAACTGCATTCCGGGTGGCCGCTGGAAGAGTGATTTGTCGCGCAGGTTTGTTAATTTGCAATGCCAAATCCTGATCTACATCAAACAATGACCGGCTATTCGGCCATTTTGCTTTCAATAGTGCAATATTTATTTAGAATACCGCCATCAGCCACCAGAATCACCAAGCGATGGAAAACACCACAAGCAACCACTCAGCGCCACACATGCCGCCTTCAAAAAAGCGCGGACTGGGTGTATCCATCCGCAGCAAGGGATTGATTGTCTTTGGCGTGCTGTTTGCCTATTCATTTCTGTTGTCGGCATTCGCCTTCCATCAAAAAAATCTGCTGCAGCAGGAATTCAGGGAAATTCAGGTTTCACTGGAAACTGAAAATGTGCTGAAACAGGCTGAACTTTCTTCCTTTCATGCGGTCATGGCCATCCTGTCCAATATTGACAGTCCTGACTACGCCAGCAACATCGGCTTGATCCAGATGCATTATCAGTCGTTACTGGATGCGCAAAAGGATATTGAAAAACGCCTGCCTCAGGACAAATTCAATATGGAAAGCCTCAATAATGCCTGGGACAATCTGGAGCAAAGTGTTACCCGCGAAAAACTGAACCGGCTCAGCATGGAGCTCATCAGAACCAAGGATGATGTAGCGCTGGTGCTGGAGCGCACGCAGCAACGCCGGGAAGCCATCTCCAAGCATTATCTGACGCAAAGCGACACGGTAGCCATTACATTATTTTTGCTTGGTTTTCTGGGGCTGGGCTTGCTGGGTGCGATTACCGGATTGTTTTTCAGACGCCTGACCGATGATATCCGTCTGCTGCAGGACCGCGCGCTGGCCATTGTTAACGGGTATCGCGGCGAACCCGTTCCCATCACCCGTCACGATGAAGTCGGCCAGTTAATGGTGGCCGTCAACGATATGGCGCATACGCTTGATCTGCGCGAAAACGAACTGCTGCTGGAGCGGCAAAAATATTTTCATCAGGAGAAAATGGCAGCGATCGGTACGCTGGCCGCCGGCGTTGCGCATGAAATCGGCAATCCGATTGCGGCCATTTCCGGCATTGCCCAGGCGATGATGGACCTGCGTGAGGACGACATCACTTCCTGTGGCACGTCGAACTGCATGCGCTGCAAACCGGAACTGATCGTCGAGCAGACCAAGCGACTGTCGGCCATCACCCGCGAAATTTCCGAGTTTGCCTCACCGCAGGCTGCCCAAGCCGAATTCCTCGATCTGAATCATCTGGTCAGAAATACCTGCAACCTGATCCGTTACGACAAACGGCTGGTCGGGATCAAACTGGATCTGCAGCTCGATACACAACTCAATGCCCTGATTGGTATCGCCGATCAGCTGACCCAGATGGTCATGAATCTGCTCATCAACGCAACGGACGCCATGGACGGTGTGCAGGGACGCGAGCCGACCATCACCATTACCACTGCTGAAAAAGACGACAAGATTATTCTGACCATTGCCGACAATGGCCATGGTATTGAAACCGATATTCTGCATCGCCTGTTCGACGCCTTCTTTACCACCAAGCCGGCCGGCAAAGGCACGGGCCTGGGCCTGTCGCTGTGCTATTCGATTACCCAGAAACACGGCGGCACGATCCACATCGATTCCACCGTCGATGTCGGCACCACTGTACGAATTTTGTTTCCGCTTGCACCATTGACATATGAGGAGGTCAGTTAAGAATGAAATCACTGGAAATCATGGTGATTGACGATGAGCCGGCCATCCGGCAGATTCTCGCTGCCCATTTAAGCAAGGCCGGTTACCATGTCACCGCTGCGGCCAACGGACTGGACGCCTACAAACGGCTGGCTCAGGGTGATATCGAAATCGCGATCTGCGATATCAAAATGCCCGACATCAGCGGCATCGAACTCGTGCAAAGAGTGCGTGCTGCCGGTATCGATACCAACTTCATCATGATGACGGCATTTGCCTCGGTGGATACCGCCATTGAAGCCATTCAGGCCGGCGCATCGGACTACATGATCAAACCGGTGCGCAATCAGGAAGTCATGCACCGGCTGCTGAAAATCGCCGACCTGCGCGGATTGCGCGCGGAAAATCAGGTATTGCGCAGTCTGGTTCAGGGCAAGAAAGAAGATTATTTTTCCTTTCAGTCCGCTGCCATGCAGGATATCGAACGACTGATCAGCAAAGTCGCACCCACCGACAGTACGGTACTGGTGACTGGCGCCAGCGGCACCGGCAAAGGCATTATTGCCAGACGCATCCACAAACTCAGCACACGCAGCAATGAGCCGTTCATTCCGGTCAATTGCGGCGCCTTGCCTGAAAATTTAATGGAAAGCGAATTGTTTGGCCACACCAAAGGCGCATTTACCGGCGCAGACAAACCCCGCAAAGGCTTGTTCATGGAAGCCGACAAAGGGACAATTTTTCTGGATGAAATCGGTGAATTGCCGCTGCTGCTGCAGGTCAAACTGCTGCATGTCATTGAAGAAAAATCAGTGCGCGCGGTTGGCAGTGAACAGATGCGGCGCGCCGATGTACGCATCATCGCCGCCACCAACCGCAATCTGGAACAGATGGTCGCTGAAGGAAAATTCCGTCAGGATCTGTACTTCCGTCTGTCGGTGTTTCACATTCATGCGCCGCTGTTAAAAGAACGCCGTCAGGATATTCCGCAACTGGTACAGTTTTTAATGGAACGCGGTGCCGACCATCTTAAAATTGCCCAGCAGGTGACGCTCGATCCCGAGGTGGAAGAACTGTTTGTCTGCCATGACTGGCCCGGCAATATTCGCGAAATGGAAAACGTGATCGACCGCTCGCTGATTCTGGCCGATAACGGCTGCATTACTCTGGCCGACCTGCCCACACAGATGCTGCATGGACCATCCAGCGGCGTTGACGTGTCGGTTGCAACTGACGACAGCGGTACACTGCGCGATCAGATCAGACGATTTGAGCATGGCGTGATCTGCAGGATCATTCAGGACGTGGATGGCGACCGGCGTATGGCGGCGCAACGTCTGGGCATCGGATTATCCAGTCTGTATCGCAAAATTGAAGATCTGGAAGCATTTGGGCTGGTTGTTGAACTGGAAAAATCGATTTGAATCCAAATTATTCAATCAAACATTGATCCAGATCAAGGCCGCCTGTTGAGAATACTGGCAACAGGCATACACTCTGTAGTGCAGTTCAGTCACTTCCAAAACTACAAGGAGACCGTCATGCACCACATCCATTTAAGAGATATTCATACACCACATGGGCCTAACTTATATGCCCTGTCCCTGGGCGAAGCCGCCTGCAGCGCTCTGGCTCTGGTTTTTTTCCTGATATCCTGGGCCGTCGGGGGCGATGAGTTCATGAATTCGATCGGTGGCAATATCGCACTGTCGGTTTTGATCGCACTGGTGGTACTTGGCGGACTGTTCGCCATGCTGACCAAACCTGAAGAATCCTGATTCAATTCGCAGGCTGGAACGCAATCCCAGCGTTTGCAATGCTGGCCAGCCTGCGACACCTTCCTGCCGGCTAAACGATTATACTGATCGGTCTGTTCACTTCAGTGTGCTTAATCATGTGCGTTAATTTCCAGACCGTCACACCGCATCAGCTCAAAGAACATTTCAAAGCCCCGCTGCCACACGACAGCGAATGGAAGTCCGAAATCTGGCAGGACTATGCCGCGCCCGTCATCGTTGGCGATGAACAGGGTCGCCATGCTTTGCTGGGCCTGTACAGCATGATTCCCAAAAAGCAGATTCCGGCTGGCGCGAAGCGTTACAGCACCATGAACGCCCGTGCCGAGACTGTAGCCACCCTGCGCAGCTATGCCAAACCATGGCGCGAGGGTCAGCTCTGTCTGGTGCCGATGATGGCGTATTACGAACCAAATTATGAATCAGGTCATGCCCAGCGCTGGAGGATTGCCATGACCAACGATGCGCCATTTGCCGTAGCAGGATTATTTCGTTCCTGGACGGAACCGGACGGGGTGATTTCGTATTCCTTCACGCAGATCACCATCAATGCAGACACACATCCGGTAATGAAACGTTTTCATAAACCGGAAGATGAAAAGCGCTCGCTGGTGGTGGTGCCACCCGAGCGCTATGATGACTGGCTGACCTGTCGCAATCCGGAACAGGCACACTCGTTTTTAATACCCTGCCCGCCTGAATTATTCAGGGTGCAGGAAGCACCGAAAAGTCCGGCCAAAGCAGCATCCAAACCGGCCATGGTCAACCACGATCTGTTCTGAGCAATTCAGGACAGTTTTTTCTGCCAGAACACGGCCTTGCCCATCGTCGGATCCAGCTCGTAACCCGCAAACCCATGTGCCCGGTAAGCCGCCATGGCATGCCGGTTGCCTTCCAGGATTTCCATGGTCAGCTTGCAGCACCCCAGATTGCGCGCAATCGCTTCAACCTGTTGCAACATCAGTTTGAATACACCTTTGCCGCGATAGGGTGAGCTCACCACTACGTCATGCAGATTCAGCAAGGGCTGGCATGCGAAGGTGGAAAAGCCTTCAAAACAGATGATCAATCCGGCCGGCACTTCCCCATCAAACGCCAGCACCAAGCGTGCGGTGGGACGTTGCTGCAACTGACCCAGCAAATTGTTTTTGACGTGATCAGACAGCGGCTCGCCTCCACCCATCGGGTCCATGGCATATTCATTCAGGAGTTGCAGCAGCGCCCTGGCGTGCTGCGGGTTGGCGAGATTGGCTTCGGTAACCGTCAACATAAATTTATTCCTGTCTATGCAAAAGGGGAGACAATTCTCCCCTTTTAAAATGTGTCATTACTCTGGCAACCTATTCACCTAAATAAGCCGCCTGAACCTTGGGATCTTCCAGCAGCACTTTTGCGTCGCCACTGATCGTAATCAATCCGGAATCCATGACATAGCCGCGGTGCGCTGCCTGCAGCGCCAGTTTGGCGTTTTGCTCAACCAGTAAAATCGTCACCCCCTGTGCGGAAACAGTACGGATCACTTCAAAAATTTTTTCGACCATGATCGGTGACAATCCCATGGATGGTTCGTCCAGCAGCAACAATTGCGGATGCCCCATCAGTGCGCGCGCCATGGCCAGCATCTGCTGCTCGCCGCCTGAGAGTGTTCCGGCCAGCTGGGCTGAACGTTCTTTGAGGCGCGGAAAAACGCCATACCATTTTTCGACATCGTCTTCGATGGCAGCCTTGTCCTCACGAATGAAAGCGCCCATCAACAGATTTTCATGAATTGACATGCGGGTAAAAACGCCCCGACCTTCCGGCACCATCGCCAAACCCTTGTGGATGAGCTGAAACGAATCAACGCCTTTGAGTGACTTCCCCAGATAATTGATATCGCCTTCCATTTTCCCGGAAGGCAAAGTGCCTGTGATGGCTTTGAGTGTCGTGGTTTTACCGGCGCCATTGGCACCAATGAGCGTGATCAGTTCGCCCCGATTGACTTCAAGATCAATCCCTTTGACGGCCTTGATGCCGCCGTACGCAACTTTCAAACCGCTGATTTTCAATACGGATGTCATCAGTGGCCACCTCCCAGATAAGCTTCAATCACGGCAGAATTTCTTTGAATATCAGCCGGCACGCCTTCCGCTATCGGCTTTCCGTAATCCAGTACCGTCAGACGGTCGCATAAACCCATCATTAACTTCACGTCGTGTTCAATCAGCAAAATGGTTTTTCCTTCAGCCTTGATTTTGACCAGCAATTCACGCAGGGCCAGTTTTTCGGTGGCGTTCATCCCGGCGGCCGGTTCATCAAGCGCCAGCAATTGCGGATCAGTCGCCAGGGCACGGGCGATTTCCAGACGACGCTGATCACCGTAGGACAGGTATTTGGAGGTACGCAGGGCAAACTGACCGATGCCCACAAAATCCAGCAATTCCTGCGCACGCTGTTTGATTTCACGTTCCTCACGGCGCGCAGCCGGATGCTGAAATATCGCGCCGAGCACACCCTGATGGGTGCGCACATGACGACCGACCATGACGTTTTCCAGCGCAGTCATTTCACCAAACAGGCGTATGTTCTGAAACGTGCGGGCAATGCCGACCTTGGCTACTTCATGCGGAGCCGATGGTGAATATTTTTTACCTGCCAATTCAAACGTACCGGTATCGGGTTGGTACAGCCCGGTAATAACATTAAACAGCGTCGTCTTGCCTGCGCCGTTCGGACCTATCAGTCCGTAAATCTGTCCCTGTTGAATTTGCAGGCTGACGTTGGACAGCGCCTGCAGACCGCCAAAACTTTTATTCACGCCAGCTATATTGAGCATAATCTGTTCGGTCATGATGCTTCCTTATGCCGCCACGCGGGATTGTTCGGTGTCGGTTTCAAACCGGTCTTCGTGTTTCGGGGCGGGCCATAATCCGGACGGACGATTCAGCATGATCAGCACCATTGCCAGACCATATAACAACTGACGCAGCACTTCAGCTTCAATGAGCACCTTGCCAAACAACGACATCTGTACCGGTTCAACAATGTGACGCAATACTTCCGGCAGCGCCGCAAGCAGCGCGCCGCCCAGAATCACCCCGGGTACATGACCGATTCCACCCAGCACGACCATAGCCAGAACGGCGATCGATTCGTTCAGTGAAAAAGATTCAGGTGAAACAAAACCCTGAAACGCAGCAAACATCGCGCCGGCTACACCGGCAAACGAAGCCCCCATGGAAAAGGCCAGCAGTTTGATATTGCGGGTATTGATGCCCATGGCCTTGGCGGCAATTTCATCTTCACGGATTGCGACCCAGGCCCGGCCCAGCCGCGAATGCTGCAGACGCACCGTAATAAATACGATCAGTCCACACAGGAATAAAAACAGAAAATAATAAGCGTTCACGGAAGGCATGGAAATATTACCGATAAACACGGTTGCCTTGGATCCTTCTTCACCGGCCAGCGATACGCCAAACACGCGGATCGGATCGATCAGGTTGATTCCCTGGGGACCGTTGGTAATGTTGACCGGCGCATTCAGGTTGTTCATGAAGATGCGGATAATCTCACCAAAACCCAGCGTCACGATAGCCAGATAATCACCGCGCAGTTTCAGAGTTGGAGCACCCAGCAGTGCGCCAAACAATCCCGCCAGTGCAGCGCCCAGCGGAACGATATACCAGACCGACAGGTGGATGCCGTTCTGAACGATTTCCGGTCCGCACAGCCAGACCAGAAACTCGCCAACGGATGGATAGGTATTGATAAACGATTCGATGACAGCGGCAAATTGCGGCGAAGCCAGCAATCCGGTCATGTAGGCGCCGACCGCATAGAAAGCGATGTAACCCAGATCGAGCAGACCGGCAAACCCCACAACAATATTGAGGCCGAGTGCCAGCATAATGTAGAGCAGCGCCATGTCGATGATGCGTACCCATGAGTTACCGAAATTGGCGGCAACAAACGGAAACGCCATTAACACTGCAATCAGAATTGCATAACTGAGCCAGGCGCGCGCCGGATTGTTTTTGGTATCGAAAATCGTTGACATGAATTTTCCTTAAGCCCGGTCGGCAACACGTTCACCCATGATGCCTGATGGACGCACCGTGAGAACAATAATTAACACAACGAAGGCAAAGATATCCTGGTAGTTACTGCCAAACATGCCATCGGTCAAATCACCGATGTAGCCGGCACCGAAACTTTCAATCAGACCAAGAATAATGCCGCCCACCATGGCGCCATATATATTGCCAATACCACCCAGTACCGCAGCTGAAAATGCTTTCAGGCCCGGGACAAAACCCATGGCAAACTGCGCTGACGAGTAATTGGCGCCCCACATCACACCGGCGATTGCTGCCAGCGCGGCACCGATGGCAAACGTGGCGACGATCACTTTGTTGGTATCCACACCCATGAGTCCGGCAACCCGGGGATTTTCAGCAGTGGCACGCATGGCCCGGCCCAGCTTGGTTTTCTCCACCAGCAGAACCAGACCAAACATGGCCAGCGTTGCCATCACCAGCAATGTTGCCTGAGTGGGCGAAATCACGGCACCACCAATTGCGATCGGTTCGGAAGACAGGACCTGTGGAAATGAAATCGGGCTGCGGCCCCAGATCATCATGGAAAATGTCTGCAATAAAATTGAAACGCCAATCGCAGTAATCAAAGGCGCCAGTCGCGGGGCATTGCGCAGGCGGCGATAGGCAACGCGTTCAATGATGATATTGACCAGCATGCAAACCGGAATCGCACCGGCAATCGCAATCAGTAACTGCACCATACCCGGCAAACCCGGGAAAAACGCATCTAACAGTTTGATAATGGTTAATCCAACCATGGCACCGATCATCAGTACATCACCGTGTGCAAAATTAATCAGATTTAATACCCCATAGACCATCGTGTAGCCCAATGCGATCAGGGCATACATGCTGCCCAGCACCAGTCCATTAATAATCTGTTGGATAAAGGTATCCATAGTTGTTTCTCTCTTTTCAGATATTCCAAGAATTCAATTTATGAAGTTGCCATGGTGCCCGTGCGACTGTGCAACGCAAGTTTTCTGATACAAGTTCAATTGGGAGCATTGATTTGCAGGTTTAATTAATCCGGCTGCCACATCCCGCGGCGACCGCCGGCCATCAACTTAACATGTTTTATGCCTGAGAACACACAGGCGATCTGCCCAAATAAAGAGCGAGATTATACGGATTTTTTTCAGTCTAACAATTCGAACATTGCCTTTTATGTAAAAATAGTTATTTTATTTTGCAAACAGATTCTTAAAAAAAATGTTTTGTATCACAATCCCTTGGGGAGCGGAAAGGCCACGTTTTCCTGCACACCATCGAGTATCCGTACACTTTTTGCACCGAACCCTTTTAACGCGTCAATCACTTCCTGCACCAGAATCTCTGGCGCCGATGCGCCGGCGGTCACACCAATACGGAGGCTATCGGTCAGCCATGCCGGATTTATCTGCGCGGCATTATCGACCATATAGGCTGCAGTGCCCTTCTTTTCGGCAACTTCACGCAGTCGGTTCGAATTCGAGCTATTGGGACTGCCCACCACAATGACGACATCAACCAGTGGCGCCATAAACTTCACCGCTTCCTGCCGGTTGGTCGTGGCGTAACAGATATCCGTTTTTTTGGGTTCGGTAATTAGTGGATATTTCTGCTTTAAGGCAGCAATAATCTCGGCCGTATCATCAACCGACAGCGTCGTCTGGGAGACATAAGCCAGCATATCTGGAAACCGGACCTGCAAATCCTTTACATCCTGAACCGTTTCAACCAGATACATGCCTTCGTCAGCCTGCCCCATCGTACCTTCCACTTCCGGATGACCCTGATGACCGATCATGATTATTTCACGACCTTCCTTGCGCATCTTGGTTACTTCGACATGAACTTTGGTGACCAGGGGACAGGTAGCATCAAATATTTTCAAGCCGCGCTGCTGTGCTTCATGACGCACATCCAGAGAAACGCCATGCGCTGAAAAAATGACCGTATTGCCAGCTGGTACGTCAGATAATTCTTCAATGAATACCGCACCTTTTTGCCGAAGGTCATTCACAACGAAAGCGTTATGAACAATTTCATGGCGCACGTAAATTGGCGCACCAAACTGCAACAGCGCACGCTCAACAATTTCAATGGCACGATCGACGCCTGCGCAAAAACCGCGAGGTTGTGCCAATACGACTTCTTTATCCATTTTTTCTTTCACCTGTATTTACTGTATTTTCAGAGAATGCCGATGATGCGAACTTCAAACAGGAGGTCCTGTCCGGCCAGCGGATGATTGAAATCGAACAGCCCGGAATGTTCATCGATTGAGCGTAATACACCGGCGAATTTGCCACCTGAAGGAGCATTGAATTCCACCAGATCACCAATGACATAACCATCTGCCAGATTGGGATTATCATTTAATGTGGCAAGGGAAACATGCTGCAGGAGCTCAGGATTGCGCATGCCGTAACCCTGTTCCGGAGAGAGTTCAAAGGTCTTGCTGGCACCCTCTTCCATGCCCATCAGACATTGTTCCAGGGCGGGTGCCAGCTGCCCCGTTCCCATTTGCAGCGTGGCCGGATTTTCTTTAAAAGTGCTGATGATTTCCGTACCGTTCCTGGTAGTCAGCCGGTAGTGCAGGGTTAAATATGAGGTGGGATTAACGACCGGAGTACTCGCTTGATTTTTTGTCGTGCCGGATTCTGATATTATTGACATAAAGTTCACACAAACTGAATTAAATAATCTAGTATTGTACCCTGCCATGCAGGTGCGCATGATTCTAAACGCCAACTAAACCCGCATATCCAATCAATTTTCAAAATTAATCAATTAATCCAAACATGTCCATCACCGATTGGCCAGAAGCACAGCGCCCAAGAGAAAAGTTAATCCGGCTCGGGGCAGGCGCATTGACGGACGCTGAGCTACTCGCGGTATTTTTGCGGGTCGGCGTGAAAGGAAAAAGTGCCGTTGCACTGGGCAACGATATTCTGAAACAGTTTGGCACGCTGCAAAATCTGTTTTCCGCGCCCATGGAAAGTTTTTTGAAAATTCACGGACTGGGCCCGGCAAAATTTTCACTGCTGCAGGCCGTACTGGAATTGGCAAGACGAACGCTGGGAGACGAACTGAAAAAAGGGATCAATCTGAATTCCCCCGAGAATGTTAAAAAGTACCTGCAATTGCTGATTGGCAGCAAACCCTTCGAATCGTTTGCAGTTCTATTCCTGGATGTGAAACTGCGCTTGATTGAATGTGAAGAATTATTTCGTGGCAGCCTGACCAACACCCGTGTCTATCCTCGCGAGGTAATCAAACGCGCCCTGCACCACAATGCAGCCTCAGTGATATTGGCTCACAACCACCCGTCAGGGCAGATTGACCCCAGTCAGTCTGATATCAGCCTGACCAGAGAACTGAAAAAAGCGCTCAACGTTGTGGAAATCAGTGTACTGGATCATATTGTTGTTGCAGAAAATCGAACCTATTCCTTTGCGGAGCATGGAATTCTGTAATTAATTACCAATGAAATTGAATTGTTAAATCAATTAATTTAAGTTGACACACTTATTTTCAGCAAGTCATTGATAATTCATCAGATTTTAGATATACTCTCGTTTTTTCCAATCTCGGAAAACTTTTAAAGGGAGTGTGCCATGGCTCGTGTATGCCAAGTCACTGGGAAAGGGCCGATGGTCGGCAATAACGTTTCTCATGCAAATAACAAAACCAAACGTCGCTTTTTGCCTAACTTGCAAAACCGTCGTATTTTCGTTGAATCAGAAAATCGTTGGGTTTCCTTACGTTTATCAAACGCTGGCTTACGTATCATCGACAAGATCGGTATCGACGCTGTATTGGTAGATTTACGCGCCCGTGGCGAAAAGATCTAAGTAGTAACTATTTTAGGAAAATATCATGGCTAAATCTGGGCGTGACAAAATCAAGTTGGAATCGACTGCCGGTACAGGTCATTTCTACACCACATCGAAAAACAAGCGCAGCATGCCTGAAAAAATGGAGATCATGAAGTTTGATCCCAAGGCACGCAAGCATGTGATGTACAAAGAAACCAAAATCAAGTAATTGATCCGGTTTATCTGAAAAGCCCGCCCTGAAATATGGCGGGTTTTTTTACGCCCGTCGAAAATGACTCTATAAAAAAAGCACCCGAAGGTGCTTTTACGTATTTCAGCAGCGCTATCAGGCGTAACTGCGTAACCTGAAGGAAAATTCCTGCAATGCCAGGATGCCGGATTGTTCAGCCCGCGCGCACCAGTCCTGCAATTTCTGAACCAACTGTTCACGGGTATCGCTGGAACGATCCCAGATCGTGTTCAATTCAACCCGCATCTCATGCATGGTTTTTAATGCCTTGCTGTGCGCAAATAATTCTTTTAACTGTTGAACATCCACTGCCTGCAGACGGCCAGGCTCACACTGCAACAACTTCTTACTTGAAGCCAGGAATGCATCTTCCAATTTGGCCTTGTCACGCAAATGGGCGACTTCAACATGCCACATTTTCTTTAAGGATTTTGTGTACTTGGCCATGACTTCATAACGATTGGCAATTACCGATTGCAGGGTAACTTGATCTACCACCGTTTTACCCGACATCAGTTTAGGCTCGGGGGCAACTTTTTTAACCTTGGCCAAGCCAACGCCTTGCATCATCTGAATATATACCCAGCCAATATCAAATTCATACCATTTGGTCGAAAACTTGGCTGAAGTACCGAAGGTATGGTGATTGTTATGCAATTCTTCGCCACCGATGAATATACCAATAGGTATGATATTGGTCGAAGCGTCGGCGCAGTCATAATTGCGATAACCCCAGTAGTGTCCAATACCATTGATAATGCCGGCCGCGTTCACGGGAATCCACATCATCTGTACTGCCCAGACGGTGATGCCGATAGCGCCAAACAACACAATATTAATAACAAGCATCAATGCCACGCCCTGCCAGCTGAAGCGGGTGTATAAATTACGTTCAATCCAGTCATCCGGCGTGCCGTGACCATACTTGATCATGGTTTCCTTATTTTTAGATTCGGCGCGATACAACTCCGCACCCTGCCAAAATACGGTTTTGATGCCACGGGTAACCGGGCTGTGCGGATCTTCCGGGGTTTCGCACTTGGCGTGATGTTTGCGGTGTATTGAAGCCCACTCCTTGGTTACCTGGCCGGTAGTCAACCAGAGCCAAAAACGAAAGAAATGACTTGGGATTGCATGCAAATCCAAGGCGCGGTGAGCCTGGCAACGATGCAGGAAGATAGTTACGCTGGCGATGGTTATATGTGTCACCACCATCGTATAGATAAAAACTTGCCAACCCGTGGCGTGGGTTATTCCGTTGGAAATAAAATCCAGTGCCGCTGCAATAAAATTACTCAAAATAGTTCCACTCCTGATTGAATGATAAAGTTTGTGGCTTGAAAATTACATTTAAGCAATTTAATGACACTATTATTTTTAAATTCGACGGAATTGTACTCGAATTTATATAGCACAAGTTACCTAACACTTGTCCCGAGGGATTGTTTCTATACAGAATAGTTCTTAAGGGCAATTTAAACCAGCTATTTTGGTTCAGAATTTAGCATCCTGATCTCATACTGCGGATAGGGAACCTGAATTGCCTTGTCTTGCAACAATTTCCATATTGCTCTATTAACCTGTGACAGCACGCCCAATTTGCCATTTTCCGGATCAAGAATCCAAAATCCAATTCTCAATTCCAAACCATACTGACCAAAATTGACCAGATTGGCTGAAGTCTTCAAATCTTTTGACACTCTGTCTACAGTCTTAACCACATCTTCCAATTGTGGAAGCAAACCCTCAATATCTGTGTCATATGCAACAGCCACATCAGTGCTCATCCAGATTGCTCTGTCCGTTAACGACAAATTCTGCACCGGAGACGAAATCAGCATTTCATTCGGGATAATCGATTCAACCCCGTCCAGCCCTTTCAGTACGGTATAACGTGTGCTGATCCGGCTGACTTTGCCATTGTATTTATCCACTGTAATGAGATCATCGATTGCCAGACTCCGGTCCAAAAGAATGATAAAACCGGAAACATAATTGCTGGCGATTTTTTGCAGACCCAGTCCCAATCCCACACCCAGCGCACCGCCAAAAACTGATAACACCGTCAGATCGATACCAACAAGCGAAAGACTCATCAAAATCGCAATCAGTATCAGAAGGCTGCGTCCGAGCCGGCTCAATACCAGACGCAGCGAAGAATGAATCGATTCAACTCTCATCAGCCGATTTTCCAGCGAGGCACCTGCCCAAAGTGCCAGCAGCACGGTCAACACAACCGAAACCAGTGCCTGCACGATTTCCCACAATGACAGTTTGATGTGACCGAATGAAATAATGTTTCCATCCATGAAGTCCACCACATCATTGAGCAGCCCGGTATAAAAAAGGATGACCGTGACCCAAACGCCCCATGAAAATATTTTTTCTATCAGCAGCCGAATTGTGCCGGTCTCGGAATCTTTCGTAAAAATGCGCCGCGAAAGGAATACGCCGAAGCGGATCAACGCCAGCGAGCCAAAAATCGGAATCAGCAGGGTCAACAGATGGACATGATGGAACTTGATCAGTACCAGTTTGCCGAGGAATAAAAGGGCCCAGGAAAAACTTGGAAACATGATGCGCACAAAGGTATGCGCAACCATGGTTTCGGAAGCGGATAAATTCGAATCAATTGGGAAACGCTTTCTGATCAGTTTCGAAATGCCATAGCTCGACAAGATACACAATACAGCGACGGCAATTTGCCACCATACCTGGCTGTCGTGCACGTCAGCCCAGAAATTAGATAAAAGTGTGAGAGGCATAGTTTACATTTTTGGGTAATACAATTTAATTTTTCCGGATAAATGCCGCTGCGAAAAACCCGTCTGTTTCATGAATCTCTGGTGACAATTTAAGATACTCCTGCATATCAAGATTGATTTTTTGCTCGGCCATGATATCGCGCATGGGAAGCAGTTCAAAATCCGGATGAGTTGCCAAAAAGTGTTCTGCAATGGCCTCATTTTCTTCCCTCAGCACACTGCACGTTGCATAAACCAGTCGCCCGCCCACTTTCACCAGACGTGCGGCACTGTCCAATATCGCTGTCTGCTTGACGTTAAGTTCAGCAATGGCGCTTGGTAACTGACGCCATTTGACATCAGGATTTCGGCGCAAGGTTCCTAATCCACTGCATGGCGCATCAACCAGCACACGGTCAATTTTTCCAGCCAGTCGCTTTATTTTTGCATCGCGTTCATGCGCGATCAGAACCGGATGCACATTGGATAATCCGCTGCGCGCCAGACGCGGCTTCAATTTGGCCAGACGCTTGTCCGAAATATCAAACGCATACAAACGTCCGGTATTGCGCATGGCCGCTCCCAGTGCAAGTGTTTTTCCACCTGCACCAGCACAAAAATCCACCACCATTTCACCACGCTTGGCACCAACTATTTGGGCCAGTATCTGACTGCCCTCATCCTGCACTTCAATCGCCCCACTCTTGAACAGGGGTAAATTCTGCAATGAGGGTTTTTTCAATATACGCAGACCGTCTTGAGCAAACGGCGTAGGTTCCGCCTGAATCGGTGCCAGTGCCAATTCAGTCTGAACCGCAACCCTGTCGGTTTTCATGCTGTTCACGCGCAGATCCAGCGAAGCAGGCTGATTGGTTGCCTGTGCAAATTTCAGCATACCCTCTTCACCCAATTGCTCGGTCAACTTTTCCCTGAGCCAGTCCGGCAAATTGACACGTAGCGCCAATGGCAGGTGGGAGCGGTCCATTGCCATTACGCGGGTCAACCATTCGGTTTCAATATCTGAAAGACCGCCAAGTGAATCAATGCCGACCCCATCAGCCAACGCTAACAGTGCCATGCGTCGAATTAACGCACCGCTGCCTGACTCTGAAAAGCTGGTGTAGACCGCCTTGTTACGCAACAAGCCATAAATGCTTTCCGCGATCACGCCCCGTTCACGCGCTCCCAGACGTGTATGGTCACGAAAATATCGGGACAACGTGTTATCAGCCGGAGCAGTAAAACGCAAAATTTCACGCAAGACTTCTTCCGTGTGACCAACTATGGGTGGAGGTAAACGCATGGGGGATTTCTTTCCTTAGATACTGCAATGATTACTACAACAATTAATGCCATGACTGGCAGTCTGAAAAAATCAGAGTGGCAAATTCAGTTTGCCTTCAACAATCCGACGAATGACCCGTGGATACAAAATGTGTTCCTGTTCCAAAACGCGCTGAGCCAGGCTGTTCTCGGTATCATTGGGTAACACCGGTACCCGTGCCTGATCCAGTATCGGCCCATGATCCAGTTCGGCGGTGACCAGATGCACAGTGGCTCCGTGTTCTGATACGCCGGCCCGCAAAGCCTGCTGATGGGTGTGCAAACCTTTAAAATCCGGCAACAGCGAAGGATGAATATTTAACATCCGGCCCGCATAAAAATGAACGAACTTTGGGGTCAAAATCCGCATAAAACCGGCCAACACAACCAGATCGGGTGAATAATGTTCGATCTGAGCGAGCAATGCAGCATCAAACTCTTCGCGATCCGGATAATTTTTACTGATAACGACGGCTGTGGGAATATGGTGTTGTTGCGCAAAAATCAGTCCTTCTGCATCTGCGCGATTACTGATGACTGCGGCGATCTGTGCCGGCCATTGCTCGACTTTTGCGGCATTGACGATGGACTGCATGTTGCTGCCACGGCCAGAAATCAAAATAACAATTTTTTTCATCGCGACATTGTACAGTATGTTGCCCTCATAAAGAGGTCAGGGAGTGATTAGTTCCATCACCAAAAAACGCCACAACCTCCTCTTTGACTTTCATTGCGTCAGAAAATCCCAGGGCCATTAATTCGTTGGTAAAACTGGATTCAAATAACAGATAAGAAGCCAAAGCAGATCCGCGCACCTCGGTCGCACCGATTCCACCCAGCATAACCCGTATCGGCGCAGGCAGGCTTTTGATATGACGGGTAGCAATTTCATCAATGCGTTCCGATGGCGCAATGATCAACGTTTCGATCGGACGCAATTCTGAATGGGTTCTTAATTCAGGCGGCAACAGGGAAAGTGTTTTATTGATACGGGTCATTCTTTCGATATCCACGGCCAGACTGTCAAGGAAAATGCTCGACATGGCATGACCCGCAATCTGGGCGATACTGGGATAACTAATCGCTTCCGGTACATCACGACGAACCTCAGACATTCGACCGGCGCCGATGATCAGCACCTTGTGCGCTCCCAGATGGATGGCTGGAGAGATCGGCGCCAGTTGGCGCATCGCCCCGTCGCCGCAATATTCAAGTGCGCCATTCCAATTCAAGGGCACCGACGGAAATATGAATGGAATCGCAGAAGAAGCCAGCAAATGTTGCACTGATATGAAGTCTCTTTGCGCCAATCGCTGCGAACGCACCCAGGGCTCAATGTTGGCCAGTGTTTGATAAAAGGTAAGATGCATCCCTGATGTGTACGAAGAAGCCGTTATCGCCAGTGCATGCAGACTTCCTGAGGCCAGGCCCGCATCCATTCCGGAAAAATCCAGCACTTTATTGAGAAGATCCGCCAGGGGAGAATTATCAAACAGCGAACTGGGTCGGGTCTTCATCCACTTCCTCACCATCCATCCCAATGACAGGATCGACAACCAGGTAGCGCCTGAGCGAACCATGGCCAGAGAATCAGCCTTGTACACATGGTGCGCTTCAATGTTTGACCAGATACGCTCAAGTCGCTTCAAGCCAAGGCCAAAATTATCTGAACTGCACGCCAGCGCAGTAGCATTGATTGCCCCGGCCGAGGTACCGCATATGATAGGAAATGGATTCTGTGTGGCAGGCCAACCGGCCTCTTTGAGCAGATTGGCGATGGCTCTCAATACGCCAACCTGATAGGCGGCCCGCGCTCCGCCGCCGGTTAAGATGAGTCCCGTTTTCGAGAATGCCGTCATATCTTCCAATGCAGTAAATTGATCCAGCCTGCATAAAAAAACGCAGGCTGCATGAAATAGCCTGCGTCAGTTTATTACCCTTGAGGAAAATTGTCATGCGAGATTCACTAATTTGTCGCACACACCCCGGATGAACCTTCCCAGTATTATTTCGGTGCCATACGGATTGCACCATCCAGGCGGATCGTTTCTCCATTGAGCATCATATTTTCTATTATGGATTTGACCAGATGGGCGTATTCATCAGGTCGGCCAAGACGGGACGGGAATGGTACGCTCTGTCCCAATGCATCCTGCACTTCCTGTGGCATTCCCAATAACATTGGCGTCTCAAATATGCCCGGGGCTACTGTCATAACCCGAATTGCGTTACGCGCCAGGTCACGCGCCATCGGCAAGGTCAGCCCTGCCACGGCGGCTTTGGAAGAGGCATAAGCTGCCTGTCCCATCTGACCGTCAAATGCAGCAACAGACGCCGTGTTGATCATGACGCCGCGCTCGCCCTGCGCGGTTGGCGTGCTCTTGGACATGGCAACTGCCGCCAGCCGGCACATGTTAAAGGTACCCACCAGATTGATATTTACGGTGCGTTGAAACGCCTCCAGTGAATGGGCGCCGTCTTTTCCCACTGTTTTGATGGCAGGCGCCACACCGGCACAATTGATTAATCCACGCAATGTCCCCATGTCTGCAGAAGCAGCAATCACCGCCAAACCATCTGATTCAGACGTCACATCGCATCGCACAAAGCGGCCATTTAGTTCATTGGCCAATTTTTCTCCCAGCTCGGACTGCACATCCGCAATCACCACCTTGCCACCCTCAGCAACGATCATCCGTGCAGTCGCTGCCCCGAGACCAGATGCACCGCCAGTTACAATAAAAACATTATCCTGAATTTGCATAGCATTTCCTTTTTAATAAAACATGCACAAAGCGATTGATTGACGTTAACGTTAACCGCGGATTATAGTTGCAAACGCACTAAACGTCATTGAGACAATATTATTTACTGCCTTTTATGTTTTTATTTACTAGACTGAACAAATTCATCAATCAAATCACTGTATATTGCGCCATTAACTCGACTGGAATTTCAGCAGTGAATAATATTTCAACTGACAATTCAAAGTTTTAATATGGCTTTACCATTCAAAACTGCACGAATAAAACAGTAACAGGCAACGGTTCAAGCTTAAAAATGACATCAAATTCAAATGCCACAGTAGATCTGGGCTCAAACTCTGGAATTTCAGATGATGAATACATCAGCTTTTTGGAAGATGATGAAACCACATCAAATCTGACTTCATTAAGGCCCTGGAAAATACTGGTGACCGATGACGATCAAACAGTACACGATTCAACTGTTCTGGCTTTAAACAATGTCATCATCCATGGTCGGCCAATTGAATTTATACACGCTTATTCGGCCAGTGAATCACGGGTTAAATTGATCTCCAACCCTGATACGTCCCTGATACTTCTCGACGTTGTGATGGAAACTATGGACGCAGGACTACGGTTGGTTGAAGCCATCAGGAATGAACTGAAACTCCCGAAATTGCGCATCGTAATACGGTCAGGTCAGCCAGGAGAAGACGATACCGCACATGAATCGTATCGAACCTTTGTGGATTGCTTTACTGTTAAATCCAAAATCACCAGAGCAGCATTAATTGATGTGCTTGAAGAGATGCTTGCACCGAATACAAAAACTTAACCAGCTTTCTGTATTGGTCAAAGTAAATAATCGTAACAAGTACCGCTGGCAATGACAGGACCGCGTAGAATCCGGCGTTGCAATATTTCCTCTTTAATCGTATTCGTTATTCGAGCAGATTATGCCAAAAACCATCTCCCCATTACTACTGACGCTGTTTTGCACGAGCCTGCTATTCGTAAAACCTGCAATGGCCGAGCTCGGTGGTCTGGCAAATAAAGAGGCGACACAAATACAGGAACTGAGTCCCATTGTCGCCACCGAACAGCATTTAAAAGTTTTTCAGACAAAGCTGCCTTCAGGTACTCAAATCAAAGAATTTGTGAATGCCGAAAACGTCGTTGTTGGCGTCAGCTGGCAGGGGCCGACTCTGCCTAATTTGAAATCTTTGCTGGGCGAACATTTCGACAAATTTGTCAACCGTCCTGTCGCACATTCTGCCAATCATCGCAGCGCAGAACTGACAACCGACGAGCTGGTCGTGCAATCGCATGGCCAGATGCGCAATTTTGCCGGAAAAGCCTATCTTCCCAAACTGTTGCCAACTGGTTTTAACCCAGATCAGATTAATTGACAGGGTCACGATGAATCGCACTTTTAATTACAACTATTTTTCGCTTTTCCTGACGCTCATTTTTTGTGCTGTTCTTGCCTCCTGCGGGGGCGGAGGCGGTGGTGGCAGCAGCTCAAGTTCAGGAACCGGGGGCGGTTCGAGTGGCGGTGGCAATACCACAAGAACTGGAAATAATGTCGCTACAGTCAGTGTCGACGGCGCCATTTTTAATGTCGTTGACGAACCATTTATTACTGTAACCATCTGCTCGACCAACAATACGGCCAACTGCATGACCATCGACCACATTCTGGTTGATACCGGCTCAGTGGGATTGCGTATTTTTTCACAACCCAGTACCACCGAGTCCCTGTCCGGCCTCAGTCTTGCTGCCGCAACTATTTCGGGAAATCAGGTTGGCGAGTGTTTGCAATTTGTACAGGGAAATACCTGGGGCCCTGTCATGCTTGCAAACCTGACGATAGGCGGAAAATCAGCCAGCAATGTGGCGTTTCAGGTAATCAACGATTCAAGCTTTGCGCCCGCACCGGCAGGCTGTACCGGTACAGGCAGTTTAATGAATACCCCAACTGACTTTGGCGCCAAAGGCGTGTTGGGAATAGGTATGTATCTGCAGGATTGTGGCGCTGCGTGTACACCGAGTAACAATGGAGCAAGTCAAAATATCTACTTCAGCTGCGCTTCCGGCATTTGCAACAGCATCGGCATGCTTGTGAACAGTCAGGTACAAAATCCTGTATCCACTTTCAGCACGGACAACAATGGCGTCATCCTGTCGTTCAACTCTATTTCAGCAGCCGGCCTGCGCACTGCAACCGGAACGCTGACTTTTGGGATCGATACTGCTACGAATAACGTCAGCAATAATGCCAATACCATACAAGTTGATTCTTACGGAAATTTCAAGACTGTTTTTGACGGACAAACCTATACAGCCAGCTATATTGATTCCGGCTCCAACGGTCTGTTTTTCAATGCCCCTGCGAACAGCATTCCACAATGCACAGGCAGTGCTGCAGGTTTTTACTGTCCGACTTCGAATCAGCTTCTGACTGCACAAATTTATAGCCAGCCTAACGGTACAACACCAGTTTCTGTTGCTTTCAGCATCGGCTATGCCAACTCGCTTTTCAACAGCGGGAACTTTGCTTTAGGTAATTTGGGTGGCACCGCGACAGATGTTCCCCAGGGAAAAACCTTCGATTGGGGTTTGCCATTTTTCTTTGGCAGGGATGTTTATGTTGCGATCGAAGGTAATAAAACAACCAAAGGTACCGGTCCCTACGTAGGATTTTAACTAACGGAATTCAGTTAACGTCCGGTTTTTAAAGCGCTCTTTCAGGGCGCTTTTTTATGTTTTTGAATTTAAAATAAATCAATATATTTACACAATTAATTTAATTAAATTATTCGTGCAACTCAATGAATTATGTGATTTAATCAGCTTCCTTTCGGTAACACTTTGGTCTGGCTTTCAAATCCAAATTAAAGTTCAGCCGTTATTCGAAAAAGTGACTGATCTTCAAACTTACTGATTTTAATTAAATTCCAATTTATATTTTCTTGCATAATTTCGTCAGCAATCAGAAAACCAGGGAAATCAAATTATGGTAAAAATGGTCATGGTTCCGCCCAACAGTCAGATCTGTCAGCATCTGCATAACGCGCATTTTCATGACGCTTTTCAGATTTCCCTAACGCCCTGTAAGCGAACAGCTCTGGAAATTTATCTGGAAGTCATCGCAAAAACACCGAGCTGGATAAGTTTTTTAATGGCGTTAAGAAATCGCGCTGCGCCGTTGTTTGGCATCAAAAATTTGGGCGACATCGACAATATCTGCACAAACAAATCGTCAAGCGAATATTGCATAGGCGATCGAGTTGGTATATTTACGATTCATTCGATGACGGATGAGGAAGTAATACTGGCAGATTCTGATCGACATCTGGATGCCAAAATTTCCATATGCAAGATACCGTCAAATACAGAAAATGTCGTTACTGTTTCAACGGTAGTTCATGTGCATAATTTACTCGGCCATATCTACATGTTTTTCGTCGTCCCATTTCATAAACGCATTGTCCCCTCGGTGCTGCATCAGGCAGCAACCCGGCATTGAAAAACGCATAAAAAAAAGCCCGGTCATCGGGCTTTTTTACGTGTGAAAAAACAGTGTCAGATTTTACTGGCAATCAGTTTGCCCAGTTTTGCAATTCCCTCATAGATGCGTTCACGAGATACAGTGACAAAACTCAGGCGCAGTGTATTGGTTTCCGGGTTGTTTGCATAAAACGGCACGCCGGGGACGAATGCCACATTTTGCGCAATAGCTTCATTAGCCAGTGCAATGCTGTCGATATGTTTGGGTAAGGTAACCCAGATAAACATCCCGCCATCCGGTCTGGTCCATGTAACGCCTTCTGGAAAAAATTGACTCAGTGCGTCGAGCATAATGTCACATTGGCCGGAATAAAAACTGCGTATCGTTGGAATGTGCTGATCCAGAAAGCCATCCTTGATGACTTCATGCACCACCATCTGAGTCAACTGCGCCGTATGCAAATCTGCAGCCTGTTTTGCCTGTTCCAGTTTTTTTACCAGTGGACGTGGTGCAACGACATAACCCAGACGAATTCCCGGGGTCAGCACTTTTGAAAACGACCCCATATAAATTACGCCATCCGGATTCATCGTCAACATTTTTGGCAATGGTTCACCCCGATAACACAACGCGCCATACGGATCATCTTCCAGCAGCGGAATGCGCATGCGTGCGCAGGTTTCAACCAACTCCGAGCGACGTTCCAGTGACAGGCTCAGACCAGTCGGATTTTGAAAATTGGGCAGACAATACAGTAATCGCGCATCCCTGCCCTTCTCAGCAACATCAGAAGGACGCAATCCATGTTCATCCATTTCAACGGCGACAAATTCAGGGCGATATACAGAAAACGCCTGCAACGCTCCAAGGTAGCTCGGTGTTTCAACAACGGCCTTGCTACCCTCGTCCAGCAAAACCTTTCCCAACAAATCCAGACCCTGCTGTGATCCCGAAACCATCAATACCTGATCAGGTGAAATCGTCGCACCGTTTGTTGACAGTGAACTGGCAATAAATTCACGCAGAGGAGGAAAACCGTCGGTCGGCCCGTACTGCAACGCAGTCTTGCCATTGGTGGTCAGTACCTTGTCAAAAGCTGCGCGCATACGCTCGATCGGAAACGTATCTGGCGATGGCAATCCACCAGCAAAGGAAATCACCTCAGGACGCTGCGTCACTTTCAGAATCTCACGAATCATCGAGCTTTTCAACTGCTCTGCGCGCTCAGAAAATTTCCATTCGATCGGAGTAATATTTTCACGTTTCATGCTGTACCGCCTAGGTTAATTGTGGCTACGATGGGTCTGTCAGGACTTAAGTTCAACGATAAGTTCAATTTCAACACAGGCGCCCATCGGAATCTGAGCCACACCAAATGCAGAGCGGGCGTGCTTGCCCTGATCACCAAAAATTTCTGCAAACAATTCTGAAGCACCGTTGGTAACCAGGTGCTGTTCAATATAGTCAGGGGTAGAATTGACCAGACTCATCAGTTTGACTATACGGCTGACCCGATTCAAATCGCCGCCGCAGGCTGACTGCAGTGTTGCAATCAAATCGATGGCGACAGAACGAGCTGCAACCTTGCCTTCTTCCGTTGTCATATCCCGGCCCAGCTGTCCTGCCAAAACCTTGCCGTCTTTTTTGGAAATATGACCGGAAATAAAAACCAGATTTCCGGTCTGGACATACATCACATAGGCAGCCACAGGCGCGGCAACGGTTGGCAATTCAATACGCAGGGCAGTGAGCTTATCGTAAAATGACATGGCATATTCCATTTAAAAATGAGAAATCAAATCGGTAATTGATAACCGAACAGTCAGCTATTGTACGTCTCGGACTGCCTGATTAATACCCCCAAAATCAGGATCCCGACCAAAGCTTAAGCGGATTTTATGGGCAACCCGATCAGCCAACCGAAGAAAATTCAGCATAAAACCTGACAGCGGGATTGAAGTTTGCGGAGTCAAATACACACTTCCATGTCGGCGTGTGAAAAGTTCCAGGCACCGATAATGATCGAAAACTGTTTTGCGTCCACGTTTCCACCACACAATGGCAAGCCAATTTTCAACCCTCTCAAATCACCCTTAACCTGCAAGGCCGCAGCCAACGCTGCTGCCCCGGCACCTTCGGCAACATTATGGGTAGTAACAAACAACAATTTCATTGCCGCAGCCACCTCGGTATCCGACACCGCCAACATACGCTCCACCCCGGACAGGATTATTTCAAGCGAAGCCTCATCCGGGACCCGACAGGCCAATCCATCTGCCAGCTGAGTCGACACCGGCGCATCAATTTTAAAACCCGCATCAAATGATTTTTTATATGCGAGAGCGTGCGCAGACACCACACCGATTATTTTTGTTTTCAATCCGAGCGCCTTTTTCGCAGCAACTGCGGCACAAATTCCGGAACCCTGTCCGACGGGAACAAATACCAGATCGAGATCAGGCTGTGCGCTGAACAGTTCCAGCCAGTAACTGGCAACGCCGGACAACAGATCAGCATGCATGGAAGGAATCATATGCCAGTCATTTTTTTTGGCGAGGCTGGCTGCATATTCTCGGCAATCCTGAAATTCATCCCCGTATTCAATCAGATCTACACCCAATGCACGCATGGCATTATTTTTCTCCGTACTGTTACCACGAGGGACGACGATATGTGCTTTCATTCCATGGCGATTTGCCGCAAATCCAACCGACAGCCCATGATTTCCTCTGGTTGCCGCGACCAGATGCCTGACTCCCGGATCACGTTTTGCCAGTTCATGCAGATACACCAATCCGCCACGTACCTTAAAGGCACCGGTAGGCGTGTGATTTTCATGTTTGATCCACACCTCACATCCCATTGCTTCGTTAATCAGCGGCCAGGAATACTGGGGGGTAGGTGCCATGGCTTCATAAACGACCTGTGCAGCCCTGTTCAACTGTTGAATATTTGGCAGTTTCGTTGGCATATTGAACTTTCTGATTGCGTCTTAATCTGGAGAAAAATGATATTAATCGACAAAACCAATACAGTACCGGTACACTTAGGAAAATAATTTTATTACTGTCATGGTGCTTTGAACGATACAGCACCATATTCAGTTCATTCAAAGAGGCGACATGTATGACACTTGCTGCGCACACATTGATCAGAGATTCCAGCGACACGCTGGTAGACCAGATTGTGCACATGATCGAAAATAAAATTGATGACCGCCTGCTGCGGACCGGTGCCCGTATGCCTTCCATCCGCAGCCACGCCGATGCACTTGCAGTGTCTCGCTTTACGATTGTTGAGGCTTACGACCGGCTGGTGGCACGCGGTTATCTGGAATCACGAAGAGGTTCAGGATTTTTTGTGCGTGAACGTGCGCCCCTGACTGCCACGGTGCAGACCCCGACCAATCCGCAACAACTGGATGTGGTCTGGCTGGTGCGCAATATGTTCAGGCAGATGCCACCACATAAAATGCCTGGCTCGGGTGTGCTGCCGCATGACTGGCTGGAAGGCGAACTGGTTGCCAATGGATTGCGTGCTGTCAGCCGTCTGAATCAGAATCTGTTACTCCACTATGGAACGCCGCAAGGTTTCTATCCATTAAGGCAGCAACTGCAGCTGCGCCTGTCGGAACTCGAAATTGCAGCAACACCCGAACAATTTGTCACCACCTCCGGCGTAACCCAGGCGCTCGATCTGGTCGCACGGGAATTCGCCCACGCTGGCGACACAATACTGGTCGATGATCCCGCCTGGTTTTTAATGTTTGGTTCTTTTGCCGTACTTGGCGTCAAGGTGATTGGCGTGCCGCGCCAGCAGGATGGGCCGGACATTGCCGCACTGTGCGAATTGGCGGCCATGCACCGACCCAAGTTATATATAACCAATTCAGTTCTGCACAATCCAACCTCCACGTCCATGTCAGCCGCCAAGGCGTTTCAGGTATTGAAGGCAGCCGAGAACTACGACTTCATCATTGTTGAAGATGATATCTACAGTGATTTACATCCTGGGAACAGTGTGCAGCCCGCCACCCGGGTTGCAAGTCTGGATCAACTCAATCGTGTCATTTACCTCGGCGGCTTTTCCAAATTACTGGCCGCCAACTTACGAGTGGGATTTATTGCCACCTCGCTTGAATTGGCAAGTCGTCTGTCGGACCGCAAAATGTTGTCCACGCTGACCACGACAGAAATCGGCGAGCGCGTTGTTTATAAGGTTTTATCGGAAGGTCATTACCGCAAATATATAGACCGGGTCCGGGGTAAACTGGATCCGGTACGTCTGAGCACCGCCAGAAGACTGGAAAATATTGGCGTCAAAGTTGATATTTTTACTCCCGCAGGCATGTTCCTGTGGGTAGACGCCGGCTGCGACACCAATGCTCTGGCAGAAACCGCATTGGAACAGGGCATATTGCTGTCGCCCGGCAGCATGTTTTCACCCAATCAGCAACCCTCCACCAGAATGCGCATCAATGTCGCGGCAATGACCGATCCGCTGGTCTGGGAGTTTTTGGAGCGTGAGATCAAAACAAGGAGTACCAATTAGTCACCAGCCCAACTCTTGAATTTAGTTCTTTAAGCCTCACTTCAGGCACACCCGACCAACCACATCACTGGTCGAACATCAACTCAGACCACCATATTAAAAGGACAACCATGACTGTTCATCAAAAACAAACCCTCGGATTTCAGGCAGAAGTGACGCAACTTTTGCAGTTAATGATCCACTCGCTATATTCAAACAAGGAAATATTTTTACGAGAATTGATTTCCAACGCCTCTGACGCGGCAGATAAACTGCGCTTTGAATCCATGAGTAATGCGGCCTTGTTTGAAGATGATTCCGAACTCAAAATTAAAGTCACGTTTGACAAAACTGCACGCACAATTACCATTTCCGACAATGGGATCGGGATGAGCCGCGATGAAACCATTTCCCATTTGGGGACCATCGCAAAATCAGGTACCAAAGAATTTTTTGGCAAGTTGTCCGGTGATCAGCAAAAAGATGCGGCCATGATCGGTCAGTTTGGTGTCGGTTTTTATTCAGGCTTTATTGTCGCAGATAAAATCACCGTTGAAACACGACGTGCAGGCAGCGCCGAAGCTGTACGATGGGAATCGACAGGTGCCGGCGACTTCAGCATTGAAGACATTGAAAAATCATCGCGCGGCACTGACATCATTTTGCATTTGCGTGAAGGCGAAGACGAGTTTTTATCAGGCTGGAAATTGAAATCCATTATTCGGACTTATTCGGATCACATCTCACTGCCTATCCTGATGCAGAAAGAAGAATGGGATGAAGAGAAAAAAGAACAGGTCCTGAAAGATGAATTCGAAACAGTCAATCAGGCCAGCGCACTGTGGGCACGCAGCAAGGCAGACATTACCCCTGAACAGTACGACGAATTCTACAAGCACGTTTCTCATGATTTCCAGGCACCGCTGACTTATACCCATAACCGGGTGGAAGGCCGCAGCGAGTATACCCAGTTACTGTACATTCCGTCCCGCGCACCTTTCGATCTATGGGACAGGAATAAACGTGGCGGCATCAAATTGTATGTGAAACGTGTCTTCATCATGGATGATGCCGAGCAGTTAATGCCGGTCTATCTGCGCTTCGTCAAAGGCGTCATTGACTCCAGCGATTTGCCGTTGAATGTATCGCGTGAAATCCTGCAGGAGTCCCGTGATATCAAGGTGATCCGCGAAGGTTCAACCAAACGTGTTTTGGGTATGCTGGAAGAGCTGGCCAACTCTGATGAGCAAGACAAGAAGGATAAATATCAAACCTTCTGGAAAGAATTCGGGCAGGTGTTGAAGGAGGGTATCGGAGAAGATGCAGGCAACAAGGAACGCATCGCCAAACTGGTACGTTTTTCGTCAACGCACAATGACAGTGAAACACAGACTGTGTCACTGGCGGATTACCTGTCCCGCTCGAAAGAAGGACAGGACAAGATTTATTACGTTACGGCTGAAAGTTTTGCAGCGGCAAAAAATAGTCCTCACCTGGAGATTTTCCGCAAAAAGGGCGTGGAAGTATTACTGCTCACTGACCGGGTTGATGAATGGATGTTGTCGTTCCTGACCGATTTCGAAGGAAAAGAGTTAACCTCGGTTGCCAAAGGCAGTCTGGATCTGGGCGCGCTGGAAGACGAAGCGGAGAAAAAACAGCATGAACAAACTCAAACTGACTATGTTGAACTGGTCGAAAAAATGAAGAAGGCACTGGACGGCAAGGCGAAAGATGTACGCGTTACGTTCCGTCTGACCGATTCGCCGGCCTGCCTGGTTGCCGATGAACACGAGTTATCCGGAAATCTGGCCCGCATGCTCAAGGCCGCCGGCCAGGCAGCGCCTGATTCCAAGCCAATTCTGGAAATCAACCCGGATCATCCGCTGGTGCAACGATTAAAATATGAAACTTCCAAATTTGACGACTGGTCGCACATATTATTTGATCAGGCCATGCTTGCCGAGGGGGGGAACTTGAACGATCCGAGTGCCTATGTAAAACGCTTAAATGAATTGTTGTTGAACATGTCCAAATAAGTTATCCCAATTTGACCCAAAAAAAACGCGCCAGTAAAACTGAACTGGCGCGTTTTTTTGACTTTAATTTACAAGAAATTTTAGTGCGTTACACGGGTTGTGCGTCCATCCGACAACAACCTGACCCGGTCACCAACATTAAACTGTTCATCGGCTTCTTGCGTAATCGCGGTCAAATTGCCATTGTCTAATTTAATGGTAATTTCCAACCCTGGTTTACTGTTCACGTTTTTTTCGACCTGCTGGCCAATCAATCCACCTACGATCGCCCCACCGACCGCGCCGGCAATTGATCCGTTACCCTTACCCACTGTGTTGCCAGCCAATCCACCCAATACAGCGCCGCCCATCGTACCTACGCCAGACTGGCCATGGTCAATGATCACATTGCGGATCGATTCCACAACACCCATGCGAACACTTTGTTCACCCATCGTTTGACGAGCCTGATAGACATTCGTTGAACGCTGTGGCGTTGCACAACCTGTTACTGCCAATAATCCAACCACACCTGTTATTAATAATGCATTTTTCATCGATTTCTCCTATTAGTCCTTACACAGCCCGTATTGTGTGGTCACATCTGCGCATAAACAAGATTAACAATGCCCCACAGCCATGTTGAATTGTAACAATTTACTACGGGAATTGGCACTTTCTATAAAATTGAAGGAAAAATACCTGAGAGTCAGCAACACGCCACTGCATTTTCGATTATCGGCCCCGGCTATCCGCTGGGGATCGACTTCGCCGAAATTACATTCGTGGTTCAAATCCGAAGCGTCCCAAACTGTCAACGACACATTGAAATTTCTACTGGCTTTTTGCTGACTTCCTCCATATCATCCTTCTAAAAATTCAACTGTTGCTTTCAGTTTGGCGCAACAGGGCTGAATTGATCATGACTGAACCTTGGGATAATTCAATCAATCTTTATGCTAATAAGACGAAAATCCATCGAAGCACAGGCCAATTCAAAATCAGGCGTGCAAAATTCTCCCAGACGTAAAATCAAATATGCGCCCGTTACCATTTCAGAAATGGATGGTTGCCGTTACCTGCACTTTGGCACTGAGTGGGTACAGGGAGCAATGCGACTGAGAAAACCGGATTGGCTGGAACTGGAATATGCTCAGCAAATGATGGCCTGGATGTTATTTCTCAAAAAACCTCAGCACATTGTTCAATTGGGATTGGGCACAGGGGCATTAACAAAATTTTGCTACCGACACTTTGACCAGGCCCAGGTTACAGCTATTGAATTAAACCCTTCTGTTATCTCAATCTGTCAATCGATGTTCAAGTTACCCGACAATGACGATCGGCTACATGTTCTGGAAATGGATGGACTGGATTATGTGAATGAACACAGTCACTATGGCACTCTCGACGTGTTGCAGGTAGATGTCTATGATGCTACAGCGCGCGGACCGGTATTGGACAGCGCAGAGTTTTATCAGGCCTGCTCCGATTGCCTGAAGCCGGAAGGCATCATGACTGTCAATTTATTCGGTGATCACCCCAGCTACATAAAAAATATCAAAGCCATGAAATTTGTGTTTGATCAGGTCATCTGCCTTCCCGAGGTTCACGACGGCAACGTAATCGCCCTGGCTTTCAACACCAGAACAAAATTCGATTTTGCCGAATTGTTTGCACGTGCGGTGCAGATTGAGCTCAGTACAAAATTGCCGGCAAAAACCTGGGTGAACGGAATACAGCTCGCTTTAAAAAACCAGTAGTCTGTCCAGAAAATAACAATGACCAAAAATCTCGACCTGCAGCACATTTTAAATTGGCTGATCCACGATGGCATTCTGTCCAAGGATACGGCACGGATCCAATATCCGCTGGCGCAATCCATTTTGAAAAATGCGCCTATGAGCATGCATCCGCTAACTGCATTGGCCCAGTGCAAACTCACAGCCGTCACATCTCCAGGTACGCATCTGAATCTTGACTGGCTATCCGAGTGGCTGGCCAGACGCTCGAAATTGCCGTTTTACCGAATAGATCCGCTCAAAGTTGATTTCACCAAAGTGGCTGATGTCATGTCAGCCACCTATGCAGCACGGTTCAATATTCTGCCAGTTGAAATTTCTCCGACCAGCGTAACCATCGCTACCTGTGAACCTGGCAATGTTGAGTGGCATGATGAAATCGCAAAAGTCACCCACCGGGATTTAAAACTCGTTATAGCAAATCCGCTCGAAATTTCCCAATATATTTCGCAGTTTTTTGCGCTGGCCAAGTCAATCAAAAATGCCAACAAATCAAGTGGTCAAGACAGCGCCTTACGCAATAATTTTGAGCAACTCGTTGAACTGGGAAATTTAAACAAGCAACTCGACTCCAACGACCAGCACATCATCAATATCGTTGACTGGCTATGGCAATATGCGTTCGAACAACGTGCCTCAGACATTCACCTTGAACCAAAGCGCAGTATGGCGACCATCCGTTTTCGGATTGATGGCATTTTGCATCAGGTGTACCAAGTCCCCATCACGGTCATGATTGCCATGACTGCGCGCATTAAACTGCTCGGGCGCATGGACGTCATAGAAAAGCGTCGCCCCCAGGACGGCAGGATTAAAACCCGCACCAATGGTGGGCAGGAAATTGAATTGCGACTTTCCACTTTGCCGACCGCATTCGGCGAGAAAATGGTCATGCGCATTTTTGATCCGGAAGTCGTGGTAAAAACACTGCCGGAACTCGGATTCCCTGAAGAAGATGCCATGCGCTGGAAACTGCTTACTGAAAAACCGCACGGTATTATTTTGGTTACTGGTCCGACCGGCTCTGGCAAAACAACAACGCTGTACACAACATTAAAAGCGCTGGCGACCTCTGAAGTCAACGTGTGTTCGGTAGAAGATCCGATCGAGATGGTGGAACCTTCTTTCAATCAGATGCAGGTACAGCACGGTATCGACCTGTCGTTCGCCGATGGCGTACGTGCCTTGATGCGGCAGGATCCCGACATTATCATGGTTGGTGAAATCCGTGATCTGGCGACGGCCGAAATGGCGATACAGGCCGCGCTGACCGGTCATCTGGTATTTTCCACATTACATACCAATGACGCACCTTCAGCCGTAATGCGACTGCTTGAATTAGGTGTGCCTTATTACCTCCTGGAAGCAACCCTGGTGGGAATACTCGCCCAGCGACTGGTACGAACTTTATGCCCGATATGCAAGTCCAAGGATGCAGAACTTGAAGAGCCGATCTGGAAATCGCTGGCGGAAAACTGGAATTTACCCAAACCGGAGAAAGTGTACCGCCCAGTGGGTTGCCCTGAATGTCGCCAGACAGGGTACCGTGGCCGAACCGGACTCTACGAGTTAATCACCATCAGTCAGGCCTTTACCAAGTTGATCCGGCCAGAAACAGATTTGCGTTTGTTACGTGAACAAAGCATGAAAGACGGAATGAAACCGTTACGGATTGCTGGTGCCTACAAAATTCTGGAAGGGTTGACCAGTTGCGATGAAGTGTTAAAAGTCACGTCCACGTTGACTTGATCGGTCCTTTAAGGTTTACAATGAGCGGCCAATCACAATCTATTCATTGAGCATTTAATCATGAACATTTTTCCAGTTAATTTTAAACGCGCCATCGGGTGTTTCCTGCTGGTCATGGTCGATCTGGTTTCAATTGATGCATGGACACAAACCAATCCAGTTACAGAAAAACCGGTAACGTTAAATCTTGATGATAAAAAGATTGCGAAAGAATTACTCAAAGAAGACCGCGTCAACGACAACAACAGCGACAAATCGGAAACAATAAAGGTTGAGCCCAATGAGCTCGATGCCAGTTTCAATAAAGCTGAAAAACATGGATTAAAACCCGATATTGTCGAAATGAATGGCCCTGGTGGCCAACAAAGAGTAACCAAAGTGATCGGGGCAGACGGAGCATATTGCGTTTATTCGCCGGCCGTTGCCAGGACCGATGGTATTGATGAAATTCAAAACGGATTACAAAATCAGGTGCGCACCTGTCCGCCGTGAAAGGAAAATTACGCTAGATTAATCGCCAGAACGTGAACAGTAACAGCGTATAAAACGCAGCAACGATATCGTCGAACATTACACCAAAGCCTCCTTTTAGATGCCGGTCGAAATAGGCAATCGGTGCTGGCTTAACCATATCAAAGACCCTAAACCAGAAAAATGCCCAGCATTGTGTAGAAAAATCTGCCGGCATGATCAATAACATGACCAGCCAGATCGCAATGATTTCATCCCACACCATACTGCCGTGATCCGATACACCCAACGCGGTTCCGGTTCGTTCACAGACATGTACACCCAGCAAAAATCCAAGCCCGATAATGGCAGCCCAGTGTGCTTCGGTAAAAAATGCCGGCCAGCGACTGGAAAATGCAGCAAACATAAACCATCCCAGTAAAGTCCCCATCGTTCCGGGCATAACCGGTGACAATCCACTGCCAAATCCCTGAGCAATAAAATGATGCGGACTGGACAGCATAAAGGTCGCGGATGGACTTATTTTTTTTCCTGCTTCTGTATTCAGTTCATTATTCATGATTGGAAATGATCGAATGCCTGGAGTGAAAATTCAAGATGCTCATTGTGCTGGTCTACAAAGCGCAGACCGGGTTCTGATTCCATCAATCCGATCCGGGTAACCGCTGTGTTGGCCAGTTGAGCCGCAGCCAGAATTGAAGCGCGATTTGCGCGCGAAGCGGTGAAACATAATTCATAATCGTCCCCGCCAGCAAGTGCAAATTCATATTGCATGGTTTTTTTTTGTTTTCTTAAAACGTCCCCAAAAGGCAAGGCATCGCACCAAAGCGTGGCACCCAGTCTGGATTTTTTTAAGATATGCCCCAGGTCACCAATCAATCCGTCAGAAATGTCGATGGCAGCGTGCGCAATGGAGCGCAAATGCTTACCCAGAACAATTCTTGGTTCCGGCATATGCAGGCGCACGGCAGATTGATTCAGATCCGAATCTGGCAGAGAAAGTGGGTTCAAAAAACCGGACAGTGCCAGCCTGGCATCTCCCAGGGTCCCTGACACCCAGATGTCATCACCAACGATGGCAGCATCCCGTTTCAATGCCTGTCCCTGCGGAATTTCACCAAACACAGTAATGCAGATATTGAGAGGTCCTCTGGTTGTATCACCGCCAATCAATTGACAATTGAACAGGGATGCCAGATCAAACAAACCAGTCGAAAAGCCGCTCAGCCATTCGGTTTGCACCTCCGGCAAAGCCAGCGCCAGTGTAAATGCCCTGGGTTCGGCCCCCATCGCGGCCAGATCTGACAAATTGACGGCCAGTGCTTTGTGGCCCAGCATTTTTGCGTCGGCGCCTGAAAAAAAATGGCGCCCCTCTACCAGCATATCTGTGGAGATCGCCAGCTGCATACCGCTGGCGACTGTGATTAACGCACAGTCGTCGCCGATTCCCAGAGGAACGGTATCAACCGGTGACTGACGTTCTGTGAAATAGCGTTGGATGAGTTCGAATTCAGACATTCGGCCATTTTACAGCCAAAACACCTGCATTTTTAAATACCCGATTCAGATTGCTTGAGCAAAAAAATGTTCAATCTATTTTCGCTCGAAAAATTCTTTCATCATGAACGCTTCAAGCATGGCGTTATCCTCTGGTCGCGCCGACAACTGCACGACCCGGGCAAGGCGTTGGGACTCCCAGTTAAAATCCCCCTTGTAATGTTCCCGGATCAACAAAATCATCCTGCGGACCAAGGCCAATTCCACATCGCCACCAACGCCTGCATCCACTTCATAAGTCTGCCGTGTACTTTCGCGCGGATCATTGGTCCAACCACGGAAAGAAAATCTGCCGGTCTGGACACCCTTATCCAACACCTGGAAGATACCGTTGGTACCTTTGCGGCTGAAATTGGCGGCCTGGATATTTGCCTTGATGCGTGCCATGGCCAGATCATTTTCAGATGGTCCATGACTGGCAGTTTGTGCTTCACTGTTTTCCTGAGCAGCCTCTGCCTCAAGCGCACGCCGACGTTCTCTGGCAGCGGCAACTTGACTCATCGTGTCGACCACAGGTTCTGCAGCAACCGGTGAAATGGACTGTATGCTTTCAACGGTTGGCCTGGCCTGCGTGATGGAATTCGGTGTCGGCGCCTGTTTCTGTGCTTTTTTCTCGGGCTGGGTTTTAGGTGGCTTGGGCTTGTCGGACTGATTTTTAGCCTGGAGATCAAAGAAAACCAGCTGCCCATCTTCAATACCTTGCTTTAGCGGATGATCTACTTTTTTTGTCAACAGAAGGTATGCCAGAATGACATGCACCAATACCAGAAGGCTGATTGCGAATAGATTGCGTCCGCGCTGTTGAGGATATAACTCGTCTTCGAAATCGACTTCCAGCGGTTTTCTGGAGATCGTGAAGCCTAACACCAAAGTGCCCCAGCTTAAATTCAATAAAACAGTGTCAATATCCGCCGTTCGCTGTTTTACGATGCTAAAACGTGGTAACACTAAACACTCCTGCCAATAGCTGGCTTCATATCAAACTCAGTCAGTAAAAGTTAAGCTTTTAAATAAAAATGGAATAGTTCGGACTGATTCGAATGGATGGCAAGCTTATCAATTAATCCAGAATGCCAAACAGGTCGAAATTATCAACCAAAAGCCACCCGACTGGATAGTTGTTTAGCCTGATTTTGCTTATTTCGTTACAAATTTAAGGTGAAATACCCGGAATTTAGTGACGTATACACAAGTCTGTCGCGCTAAAAAAATCAGCGAGCACGGGTAACGAAGTGCGATTCGAAATTATTTATTAAGTGAAGTAAAACAAAGAATTGACTCAAAAGTTGCGCTCGCTACTACTCGATTTCAAACGCTTCCTTCCCACCTTCGCAATTTGGACATTCCCAATCCCAGGGAAGATCATCCCAATGCGTCCCGGCTGCCATTTTACTTTCAGGGCAGCCTGCTTTTTCATCATAGATATAGCCACAAATTGAACATTTGTATGACTTGTATTCTTGCTTAGGTTTGTGTTTAAAAGTAGGAAACATCATTGACCCCATCAGGACATATCAACTGTTAAAAAAGTTAGTCAAAGATAGCCCTTTCAGGAAAATCATTCAACAACCTAATAAATAAATACAACACAAGACTCAGCATTCACGCGCTTTATTATTTCGTTCATTCAATTATTTCTGACGATCAGAACTGCAAAGCAAATACGCCCAAGAATCTGTTCTCACTCTGATAGAATCACGGGTTATAGGCAATAATTACTTGTTTGCAAACAGGTTATAAGTTGCAGCCATTCAAAACTAAGCTGCCATGTAGCGATAAAACAAAAATATACTCTAACCGAAAGGTCTTACCCCATGGATAACAATTCCGAAAAAGCCGAAATCACAAAGCAGCTCCTACGCGCTGCGGCTCTGGAATATCATGAACTGCCTGTACCAGGCAAAATAAGCGTCAACGCCACGAAACAACTTACCAACCAGCGTGATCTCGCCCTGGCCTATTCTCCAGGTGTGGCTGCACCGTGTGAGGAAATAGTCAAGGATCCGGCCAATGCCTTCAAATACACTGCGCGCGGCAATCTGGTCGGTGTTATCACAAACGGAACTGCAGTGCTCGGGCTGGGAAACATCGGTCCACTGGCGTCTAAACCGGTCATGGAAGGTAAAGGCGTATTGTTTAAGAAATTTGCCGGGATAGATGTATTTGATATTGAAATCAATGAATCTGATCCGGATAAATTGTGCGACATCATTGCCGCCCTCGAACCCACTTTTGGCGGTATCAATTTAGAGGATATCAAGGCGCCGGAATGTTTTTATATTGAACGAAAACTGCGCGATCGCATGAAAATTCCGGTTTTTCATGATGACCAGCATGGAACCGCCATTATCGTTGGCGCGGCAATTTTAAACGGATTAAAAGTCGTTAACAAGGATGTCAAAAAATGTAAGTTGGTGGTATCCGGCGCAGGCGCAGCTGCTCTGGCCTGTCTGGATCTGATCGTCGATCTGGGTTTTCCGATAGAAAATATATTCGTCACGGATCTGGCCGGTGTTGTGTACAAAGGACGTACCGAATTAATGGACCCTGACAAAGCCCGCTTTGCGCAGGAAACCAGTGCCCGCACCCTTGCTGAAATCATTCCCGGTGCAGACGTCTTCCTTGGTTTATCCGCTGCCGGTGTACTGAAAAAAGAAATGGTCAAAAAGATGGCCGCGCAACCACTGGTGCTTGCTCTGGCCAATCCCACACCTGAAATCCTGCCTGAGGAAGTCAGGGAAGTGCGCAGTGATGCCATCATTGCCACCGGACGTTCGGATTACCCCAATCAAGTTAACAACGTGCTGTGCTTTCCTTATATATTCCGCGGTGCGCTCGATTGCGGTGCGACCACCATTACCCGCGAAATGGAAATTGCCGTGGTTCATGCTATAGCAGAACTGGCGCAGGCAGAACAATCCGACATAGTGGCAACCGTCTATGGATTTACCAGCCTGAGTTTTGGTCCGGAATATCTCATCCCCAAACCGTTTGATCCGCGTCTGATGATGAAGATCGCTCCCGCAGTTGCGAAAGCTGCGTTTGAATCCGGCGTGGCAAGCCGCCCCATCGCAGACCTGGAGGCTTACGCAGAAAAACTGCAGCAATTCGTCTATCACAGCGGCACTTTCATGAAGCCGGCGTTCCAAATCGCCAAAAACGCGCCGGACAGCAAAAAGCGCATCGTCTTTGCCGAGGGCGAGGAAGAACGGGTATTGCGCGCAGTGCAGATTATTGTTGATGAACACCTGGCCAAACCAATTCTGGTCGGTCGCCCTGCCGTTATCGAACGGCGGATTGACAAGTTTGGATTACGCCTCAAAGCCGGTGTGGATTTCGACATCATCAATCCCGATTTCGACGAGCGCTACCGTGATTACTGGGAAACCTATTACGAACTTACCTCTCGTTCTGGCGTAACCCAGCAGTATGCAAAAATCGAAATGCGTCGCCGTCATACCTTAATTGGTTCAATCATGATCAAAAAGGGGCACGCCGACGGTATGATCTGCGGCACTTTTGGAACGACCCATCTGCACCTCGATTATATTGACCGGGTTCTGGGAAAACGCGATGGCGTAAAAGTCTATGCAGCCATGAATGCACTGATTCTGGCGGACCGCCAAATCATCGTGGTTGATACGCACGTCAATGAAAACCCGTCATCGGAACAGATTGCCGAAATTACGATCCTGGCTGCTGAGGAAATGCGCCGTTTCGGCATTACACCGCATGTCGCGCTGCTGTCGCATTCCAATTTTGGCAGCAGTAACAGCGAGTCGGCACAAAAAATGCGCGCGGCACTAAAGATCATTCAGGAAAAAGCGCCCGATCTGGAAATTGACGGAGAAATGCATGGGGATTGTGCACTGGACAATGCTTTCCTGAAAAAGAGCATGCCGCATTCAACATTGAAAAACAATGCCAATCTGCTGGTCATGCCCAATATTGATGCGGCCAATATTTCCTATAATCTGCTCAAAATATCGGCAGGCAATGGTATCGCTATTGGTCCAATATTGTTGGGCTGTGCAAAACCGGTACACATATTGACGCCATCAGCGACGGTGCGGCGCATTGTCAATATGACCGCATTATGTGTGCTTGACGCGGTTGCTCAGCGCTGACCACAACAAAAAAGCCGATCTAATTAGTTCGGCTTTTTTATCGCTGTTAGTGGTACAGTTATTCTTCACCAATGGTTCAGCACAGAATTAATCAGGAGATTTATCATGGACGATCTAACTCAATTATCCGTCAAAGTTGGCGCATTGCTGACGGAAAAAAATCTGTTGCTGGCCACCGCTGAGTCCTGCACAGGTGGCGGAGTGGCGCAGGCCGTAACAGAAATTTCCGGATCATCAGGTTGGTTTGAGTGTGGCTTTATCACTTACTCCAACTCGTCCAAATCAGAACTGTTAAACATCTCACCGGCACTGATTGCCCAACATGGCTCAGTCAGCGAAGAAATTGCCGCAGCAATGGCAGAAGGCGCCCTCGCCAATTGCGAAGCACATGTAGCACTGTCAACTACCGGCATAGCCGGACCATTGGGTGCTGTGCCGGGAAAACCGGTGGGAACGATCTGCTTCGCGTGGAGTATGAATGGCAAAACCCATACAGAACGACTGCTGTTCAGTGGCGACCGCATATCGGTACGGGAACAATCCGTGGTTCACGCCTTGAAGGGATTGCTGCACTTTCTGTCATGATTCCATCAGCGTAAGATCCATTCCTTTTCTGGTTTTTTCATTGCTTACAACTTTGAAAAAATCGGTTTTACTAACAATAACCGAAGTCTTTTCTGTTTCTACATCCACCATACTGAGGCCAGCAAGTTCAGCCCAATGCAACTGCGTGTTCCTTAAAAAACCACCGTCTATATTGGAACCGGTCAGATTGACTCCATTTAAATCAGCGTTCACCGCAGAAAATTTTCCACCACTCATATTCAATCCGCTCAGGTCCAAATCGACGCACTCGATCCCATCCAGATTGAGCTGATATCCTTCCAGAAGCAGCTCACTAATCAACGTTTTTAATTCAGATTGATAATCGAACTCGGCAGCTTTAGTCAGAATGTACATTTTGTATTTGATCTCACAACCTGGGTCTGACAATGCCTGTTTGGTGAGTTTTCTGATTGCAGGGTTGGTACACACACCTTGATCGTTAAACGTCAGCGGATCAAGTTGGGAATAATCCGGGATCGTCAAAAAATCCGCCACTATGGGTGCAAGTTGAGTGGCGATTACGCTGCCGACCAATTTGATTCTGATTGAGTCCATCTTCTGCCTCTCTATGATTTTTTCCAAAAGGCGCATTCTCATTCAGACGGACCGAATTAAATATAAGGGGTTGCAGCTATTTTAAATTTTCGGCTCAAGCGTTTCGAAAAGTATCGTGGCGACACCACTCTGAGACAGATCAGCGCTTCGCTCAACGGGAAGATGGCTTTAGACTGACCAAATCAACCTGCACTGTATCGACGTCATCGGTGAACCACATTTGCCCATCCTGTATAGTGCATTGCAATTGCATGGAGCGTTTTGCCAATTTTTCCAACGCCTGTGAAGTCGTCACCGGCAAGTTCCAGACGGTCAGATTTTTTGCGCGCTCAAGTCGGTTTCCCATGCCCTGCCACCAGATGGAACTGTTGCTGGCGTAACTCACCACCACGACCTGATCGGCCCTGCCGCACGCTTTCAGCAAGCGCCGCTCTTCTGGCTGCCCGACTTCGATCCAAAGCTTGATTGCACCCGTATAGTCTTTTTGCCAGAGATCCGGCTCTTCAATATCGGACAACCCTTTGGCAAACACCAAATTTTCGTTGGCATAGAGGGCAAACGCCAATAATCGCACCATCATGCGCTCATCTGTTTCGTTTTTTTCCGGACACGAATTTGGTGTCAATTGATATTTAACCACTGCCGTTAACTAATAGTACAGCTATTTGTTTTTATCCACTGGCACTTTCATTTGACATGATTCAACTGACACTTCGCATTGGACATCCCCAAGTCACAGAAAAAATATTACCAAATGCACAAATAAATTGACGCCGCAATTCAAGATATATTGCCTTGGTGTAAAAATGTTTGGCTTTGGATTCAGCTCAAACATAGCACGGTAATGATTTCTCCAAGCTAAATTTTGGTATCACCGTCAATGCATCCAGGCATGCTAAACCAAGTTGATATTGGACCTCAAAAACGTCCAAAATATAGTGATCTACACACGATATTTAGTTTGAATACGTTACTTGCAACACGAAATTTTTTGGTCCATTTTCTATTTTTTAATCAATAAAATCAATATGTTGCGTAGATTTTGGACCAGTGGTAAATTGCGTTGTAGGTTCAAAATTAATCTGGCAAATTTTATTTTTAAAATATGTATTTCACTTAACATTAATAACGTTAATTTAAATTATTAAAAAAACAAAATTACGATTATTTAAAGCATAGCGAGGAGTGAGACTTTGCCCGGTTAGGGCAGGTCGGACACACATCCATGATTAATAAGTTTGTTGATGAAAGGACCTAAATTGCACTACGAAATCAAAAACCAATCAGTTATATTTTTTTTGGATAATCCGAAAGGCACAGCAGGAAATTGGTCATGTCAATCCTACGCGGACTCTAGGCTAAATAAAAAAGTTATTGAATTGCTAGCGGAGAGTTTAATAAAAAAATACCAAGGGCAAAGCTATGGTTCGCAAAGAAGCATCACTTCAGAATTCCTGCGCCCGTTTTTCGCTTTCTTTAAAACAACCGGTACTTCTTGGCCGACAACTGCAAATAACTGGCAAATCGTTATCTACAATTTTTTTCAATTCTTTTTGACTGACGACAGTTGGGGGAATTCGAAAACAAGAGTCAGAATGAGAAAGTGGCAAACTGTAATCGGTACCATCCTAGAATATCTAATTGACGAAGAAATTATCCCGCGAGGTACCAGAATCCCCAAGATACGACAAAAAAAAATTCAAAGCCTAGCAACCGACCAACCCATACTTGGCCAATCTCATTTAAATATCGTTGGAATTGATCCACATACTCAAAAACTACTAGTTGACATAAATTTCGGAAAGACAGATGCCGAATATCTTGACGAAGTGGAAAAGAAATGCCGAGAATTAGTGGATGTCGTCCATGAAGTGTGCGTGGAACATTGGGATGGTCTGATGCGCGATGGTGAGACTGGTCGACGATTGGCCTTGCAAGTCACGGATACAGAAATTAACGAGGCGATTAGGATCGGGCGCTTCGGCTCACTTCGAAAAACAGGTGGCAAGCCGACAAGGTTCGCTAGCCCTTCCCATCAACAAGGTATCGCATGGGCGCTAGCAATCATCAACCAAAATTTGGCAAATGGTTTCAACAAAGATTGCATATCACTCAAAACACTTCGGGCATCACCCTTTTTCCCGAAACGGTTATGTTTTACAAATACCATGAATGAGTTTTACGCGGCACTAGACGATCTCACTGCATTAAATTCTGAACAATGGCAGGCACTACCGCTACCAGCTCGGTTTTATCGCTTTACAGGCCTACTGTCCAACATTGATGCTGCTGCGGCATGCTGTTTAATGACAATCGAACATCCCGAACTGACCTCGGAGTCGCTTCAAAATGCGAAACTCCTGAATGTCCGAGGGAAACCGGTCCTTCTTCTGACCGACAGCATTGAGAATTCAATTCTCAGTTTAGACAAACCTCGTTCCGGCACTAGAAAATCTATCGTATTGACACCACTGTCCCAGAAATTGGTGATTGACATTCTGCGTTCTACGGCTTCAGTTAGAGAAATTCTGAAGCGAGTAGGCGACAAAAATTGGCGGTACTTGTTTCTTGGGGTAATTCAGTCCAAAAATTCGATAGGTTTTCTAGGTACTTTGTCCGGCTCTTCGCAGCACCTACACAGTGGGCAACGTTCAATTGGCCTAACAAAGTTGTACCCCGCGTTATCTCAAAATGGCCTAACCAAAGGCTGCTTCGACTTTAGGCGTCTGCGCAACACGCTCGGAGTTATACGTTGGTTCGAAACCGGGTCAATTTTAGAAATGAGCCGTCGGCTGGGTAATAGTCGCAGGGTGGCCCTTGAACATTACCTTCCACCTGCCTTACTCCACGCTTGGAACACTCGAATCATCCGTCGGTTTCAAAACACAATAATTGTACTGGCTGCCCATGACGAACCATACTTACTTGACGTAACGGATTTCTCAACTATGTCCGATCTACAGTGCTTTATCGCACAACTAATCACGGACTATCCGAAGAAAACAAGCATACTAGCGGACGAAGTGCAATCACGGCTGGGTTCAGAACAAGGCATCAACTTGATGTCGGCCATACCTATCAACGGTATTCTTAATATTCGCCTTTCACCCACAAGCCTTGGCCTTTTGTACTCATTTAGCGATCTCGCATTGCAAACCATGGATTCACATGAACTTATCAAGGTCGATGCTCTAAGCGGCCTTGCCCCCAAACAGTTCACCGACATGGCCACACTTTTGCGGCACTCTGTCGAGAATGGAGGGATTCATTCATCACTTCGTGAATTGCTTAATATGCCACTTCTAACTCAAATTCATTACGAAGCATTGACTGTAAAGAATCAAATGGGCCCCAAGTTTACTCAGTTGGCGATTAGGCGGCAATGGATGGGTGGCAAATGACTCGCCTAACTAAACTTATAGATCGACTCCCAATTCCGGAGCTACCTGCGAACATTAGTGAAAAGGACCGCCAAAAGATACTTCTGGTGCTGGCGTCAGCCAAACAGCAAATTCGGCCATTTGAAGGCAATTTTGAAGCACACTGGCTATTAACGTCTTTCCCATCATTCATATGGGAGACGACCAATCGCGGTCGTGAGGAGTTAGTTGGTAGGACCTGGCAAAACACCATACGACTGGATTGGAGAGTCTCTTTACCCAACGGCTCGTCGCTGACTGATACTCGCAATGACTGTCTTCTCACTCTGGCCAAGAATACTGCATTCTTAATGAGAAGCAATGTAATTGTTGGTAGTTCTGCGCCGCGCACATGGCTAAATCATATTTACGAACTACTTAGAATCATTCGCTGGACTGTTCTGCACGAAGACAAATTCCAGCCTGAAAAATATGGTTTAGGACTACTTGATCAGCCAGCAATTGAATGGTTGCTATGTGAGATCGCCAAAGGTGGTTGGAGTCACGCTTTACAGATTCCCCAACGAATTTTGTCGGCATTGTATCAAGGAGCAAATGGTGTCGCTTGTCCCCAATCACTGATTGACAATCCTTACAAAATTCCAAAAAAAGAAATTAACGCTCTGCAAGAATGGATTGAGCAACAAAATGGATACAAATATGCAACAAATGGCGCGCACTTTGGAAAAAGATACATTAATCGTGGATTTATTGGTAGGTTAATTAGCGACTCGCCTTGGTCACTTTTAGCTACTAATATCTTACGTTTTCTTCGCCAGCTGGAGCCAGATTTTAAAAGTGAATCACTACTCATTCGCACAAACCAACCAACAGAATTTCCAGCACAAAAGACAGGTTCCATCAGCGACACGCGCGATATCACAGGAAGCGAAGATTCAGTTGAGGGAACAACTAAGATACTTGTGACTTTATTAGACGCTCACCTCCATATCCCCAATTTGTTACCTGACCCAGCAAACATATCTCTCCACCGCGCTACCAATGTCGCAAACAATTTTACCAAAGTCACATCGCACACAATGTTTATTCCGCTCGATATCGGGCTCAAATATCTAAACACGGCCATGATGTTTGTACAAATTTATGGTGACGCGATCGTCGATTTTTATTTATCAATTTTCGCGGAAGCAAACTCAGGAGCGGACAATTTCCGTCTGAATCAATCTGTTAGCAGGTGTAACTGGCGAATAGAATCGGGCGAATCGATAGCAGCAAGACTTAACATCACTGAATGGCGATGCGTTCAGGCAAATCCAGACTACTACCGTTTGCGATCGAACCCATCACTTGATGACGCAATGCGAATCCTAATTGGTTCCTGCATTGTTTGCATGGCACTTCTTAAACCTTCGCGGCAAGAGGAATTGACGCATTTAAAGCGTGATTGCCTTCGTGAATATGCCGGAGGATATTGGCTAAACTTTAAACTCGGCAAGAGCAATTGCGGTGATGCATGGCGTGATGAGGATCGACCGATCCCTGTGATTACCGCCAAGGCAATATCGCTGCTCCAACGGCTGGGTGACGGTCTTTCAAAGCTCATTATTGAGGATCGAAAAGTTGCAGACAACTTATTCTACATTCCAAAATTCGAAGGGATTGGCGCACTCAAAGTAGATGCTACGCTTATCAATAGGCATCTCAACATCTTTTGTGATTTTGTCGGATTGCCACCGGACCCAGAGGGACGACGCTGGTACATTCGAGTCCATGAAATGCGGAAATGGTTTCTGCTTATGCTGTTCTGGTCCGGTCGGTTCGATGTCCTTGATGCGGCACGATGGGTTGCTGGACATACCGATGCGAAAAATATCTACACATACATTGAAAAGGCCTTTCCAGGGGAAGAACTCCCTCAAATAGAAGCGGAATACTCTATTGATCGAATATATCGCCGAGACCAAGAAAGAGGTCGAAGTAATGGATACGTTACTAATCCAGACAGCGTTGACGCCTTGTATGAGGTAGTTCTGCGACATTTTCACGTGCAAACATTAAGTTTGATTCCCGAGTCTGAATGGTCAGAATATGTTTTTTCACTACGGAAAAACGAAAAATTCAGACTAGAACCGCACTCCGTCTTTAGTGAAAGCGGGATAGATGTAATTGGCATGGACGTCTCGTTTGTTTTGCGTGAGGTGGACTAATGAACGAGCGCGGTGCCTACCAAAAAAAAGCCCAGAACATCGAGAATGTTCATGCCCGGCTTAATTTTTTGATCAATGGGATCAAGGCTCCACTCAGCGTAGAAAAAGCAGTATATTCAAAACTAGCTGGACAACGAACATTTGCTTCCTTAAATCTACCCAAACTTAAGATCACGCCATTGTCCCTTAATACCCTCAAAAAATTGGCTGACGAGCTTTTCGTTGATCAGGACGGTAACGGCAACAAGGGATTTGCTTACCTCAATACACTGCGGCTCCAATTAATTCTGTCACTCTCAGAAGCGGCTGCAAGGCGCACAGTTGAAGTGAAAACGGGCCGTGCAGCCAGCAAGACAGACGGGTTGACGGCACAACTAGCTGCCAGCGAAGCACAGAGCATCAAACGACTAAAGGCTTACTTAAGTTTATACCAAAACATCAATGGATTGATCAAGAGCGGCAGCCTGCAGACTGAAGCAAGAGAAAGACTTTATAGAATTCTCGAAAATCATCACGCAGCTTTCTCAAACCTCTTAGAACCAAATAACGAAAGCATTATTGGAGTGAAATTCACTGTTCCTAAGTTGCACGAAGCAAGAAAGCCGAAATGATTTTCCAACTTTTCCACGTAATGCCGTCAATTACTTTGGTACATTCCGGAGTAAAACATAAAGATGGAAACTTTATAACATCACAAATCATCACTAACTTCCCATTTTTGTATTGGCCTAGCGGCAAGCCATGCGAACCCGCCAACATGTATTTCCTTGACATTGCTCACGAAGCTACCGGTAATTCGCTAAGAACGTACGCGTCGAAACTGAGCCACTTAATCAGGTATTGCGGTGAGAATAACATTAGTATTGAGAGCCTTACTGACCAAAATATTTATTCATTGTCTGAGAAGTTGCAAAAGGAAAAATCAAAGCGGAAACCAATTGAGCGTGCACGAAACGATAACACCGTGAGATCAATCCTAAGTCAGGCGATCAAATTTCTTCAGTGGTACCAGAAAAACATCATGTTACTTCTTCCGACACCACTAATTGGTGAGAAGAATGTCTCGCCACAGATTACTGTGGAAAGAGTCAAAAACAACATGACTAGGTCCAAGGCTGGTCATGTTGAGTATTATTACACTCACTCGGCCATGCCGACATCGGAAAGCAAGGATCCCAAAAGACCAATTGCACTTCCTATAATCGAGGACATACAGCGGTTCATCAATAGACAGAGCTTGATGGGCGAAAGAAGTAAGCGTTTCGTCCAACGATATCGAGACGATCCTACATTGTTAGAGGCCCAACTTGAATACATACGCGCGAGGCGCCATTTCATGATTTGGATGATGTCGCACACCGGACTCCGACCCAGCGAGTTGGTGGAAATGAGTGTCAAGGCGCACGAAAATATTCTCACGACGCGTACACTCAAAATTCCAACTAAGAAACGGCGCAAAAAAATCGCGCCCATCCGAAGTTTTCCCATCGTCCTCAACGCCGCTTCAGTTGTTCATCGTTACCTAATATCGAGAAAAACATATTGCGCTATCCTCAAAGATAAAGTTGATGAACTTAAACCTAACGATTGCTTCTTCCTCACACTGGAAGGCAAGCCAATTGAGGCATCATCTCTAGAAAAAGACTTTGAACGTCTCGCGAACAGATCTGGATATAAGGACGTTCAGGTCTGTCTCAGCATGTTTCGGCACAGATTTATTACCTACGAGGTGATTGCGCATCTGAAGGAGTTCATCAACACATCTGGAAAATCACGTCAAATGATGACAGACATCGATTACGAATCAATTCTTAAACGGATATCCGCAAAAACTGGCCATGGTTCACCAAAAAGCTTATGGAACTATATTGATCTTGCGTGGGAAGAACTGAATGTGTGGGGATCGATCGACAAAGCGATAGCTCGCCTGCATGCAGCAGATCAATTATTCTCAGATCTGTTAGCCCTCCAACACGAGACAATCAATTTGGGCAATCGTCAGGCGAACAGAAAGATCAGCCTTCAACTGATAACTGATCGAATCGGTGAAATCATATCGACTGCAAAACAGGAAATTGAGGTTCACCAAATTCATGGCAAGCATATCTACAAATGAAATGAAAACGGGACATTGATGTTCATGAATTGCATGGCAAACATTCCTAAATTTCGTCATACGATAACCCTGACATCGGTCATTCAATCACCAATGAGTTTAAGTTTAAGCACTTATCTGTATCAGTTTCGATTTGATCTGACAGTTGAGCCTTGCAAAAGGAGAGATCACCCGGTTTGATAGAGGTGCGAATCTTTATTAGACCAGCACAAAAGTGCCTAGGAGTAATCTCATGAACAGTATTCTCAAAACGTCATTAAACACGAGGTTGGCTTGCTCAACCTTGCTGCCGAATTAGGTAACGTGTCCCGAGCCTGCAAGGTGATGGGTTTTTCTAGGGACACTTTTTACCGCTATCAATCTGCAAGAGAATCAGGCGGTGTCGAAGCCTTGATTGATTCAAACCGGAAGAAGCCTAACCTACGCAATCGGATTGACGCTTCCATTGAGGACGCAGTTAAAGCCTTTGCATTGGAACAGCCAGCCTTTGGGCAGGTGCGGGTCTCCAATGAACTTCGTCAACGTGGGATCTTCGTTTCGCCTTCCGGTGTCCGTTCTGTCTGGCTGCGCCATGATCTGGAATCGTTTAAAAAACGACTGACGGCATTGGAAAAACATGTTGCCCAAACCGGCGAGGTATTAACTGAAGCCCAGGTCGTTGCGCTGGAACGCAAGCAGGATGACGATGTGTCTTACGGTGAAATTGAAACTGCGCACCCTGGTTATTTAGGAAGTCAGGACACTTTTTACGTTGGCACGATCAAAGGCGTTGGACGAATTTACCAGCAGACCTTTGTTGATACTTATTCGAAAGTCGCCGCTGCCAAACTTTACAGCACCAAGACGCCAATCACGGCTGCTGATCTGTTGAATGACAAGGTGTTGCCGTTCTTTGAAGAATACGGCATGGGTTTAATCCGCATTCTGACCGACACACTAGCGTTATAAATGCCATCTAAAAAATATTACTTTTTTCCACTTATATTTTTATCAAAACAAACCTGTATTAGAAATAGAGTTTATTACCGCAATCACAAAGTGATCTTCGACACTATAGTAAATATTCTTTCCATCGCGCCGAGCTGACACGAAACTAGCTTCACGCAACACTCCTAGCTGTTGTGATAACGTCGGTTGATGAATATCCAAAATTTCCTGCAACTCACTAACACAAAATTCCCCACCCAATAGCTGTACTAATATTAACAATCGATCTTCGTTACCCAAGAGGCGTAAGAATTGTGCAATCCTTGCGCTATTTTTTTTGATTCGCTTGATATTAATTGGCGGATTCGACATGGGAATTTTCTTTAAATTAAAGTCAATATAGCGATTCAGATGCTAATGATAGAAGTGGCCATTCGCTTAGATAAGGCAAGCAACCCACCTCCATTTATCACGTTGCTATAGCCTAATCGAAGCAATGTATTCTTTGCCGAGGCAGATCGCATCCCACTTTGGCAATAAACAATAATAGGGCTCGCCTTGTCAGGAACTAAGTTAGCAATTGTCATGCTGATTTGATCCAACGGAATTGAAATGGCACCTTGCAAGCGACCAGTGTTGAACTCCAACGATGATCTAACGTCGATCAATATGGCATTGGCAGGCAGATCTTGGTTTGGCTTATCGGATAAAAAATGGCATATGGTTCTAACGATGCTCATCGCAATCCCTCCTTTATATTAACGATCAAGTCGCTCTATTCCCAACATTTTCAAAACGTATTTTTCGTAAATTGGCTCAGATGTACCGTTTTTCATTTTGTACATAAAATACTTTTCGAACGCGACCTTGGCGGTATGTACCCATTTTCCTTTTTTGAACCAGTTCACATTGCGGGGAGGGATTTGTGGGAGAGCAACAAAGGCAACACCGGTATCACCGAGGTCAGCGAGGCAAATTGCATTCCAACTTCCTTTAGCGGTGGCAACTTCACCTTTTAGATCAGATGCGATGTTGTGTACTAAAGCAGTGACCATCGTTTCAATCATGTAGCCTGTCTTGGGTGCGCCGGTTGGAACCGGCGTAACCTCGATCGGAGGAATGGCGATACACACACCGGCAGAGTAAATATTTTTATATTTTTTACTGCGCTGCTGATCGTCCACAATCACGAAACCGCGCGGGTTGCATAAGCCATCAACTGCGGCGACTGGATCAACACCTTTGAACGCCGGCAGCATCATGCTGTATTTAAACGGTAGTTCATGCTCTTTTTTTACATTACCGTTATCGTCTAATTCGGTGACAAACATTTTGTCTTTTTCAACGCGTGTTACTTTGGCGTTAGTAATCCACTTAATGTCATTGTTGCGCAATTCGCTCTCGAGCATTGACTTCGAATCGCCTACCCCACCCAGACCCATATGCCCAATGTAAGGTTCACTGGTGATATATGTCATAGGAACTTTATTGCGAATTTTGCGGCGGCGTAAATCGGTATTTACAATAAATGAAAATTCATACGCCGGCCCAAAGCAGGAGGCAAAGGGCATGGCACCTATAATTACCGGACCGGGATCTTTGATTAACTCTTGATATGCGGTGTAAGCGGTTTCTGCGTGATCAATTGAGCAGATCGAGTGCGTGAAGCCAGACGGACCCGCTCCGGGGACTTCATCAAAAGCTAACTTTGGTCCCGTAGTAATCACTAAATAATCGTAAGAAATCTGGCGCCCGTCTGCTAAATCTACCGAGGATTGTTCGGCATTTATACGAGCAACTGGCTGCGCAATAAAATCGATATTCTTTTTTTCCAAATATGGACGAATCGGAAAAGTAATCGCCTCGCGCTCGCGCCAGCCGACCGCCACCCATGGATTTGAGGGAACAAATTGAAAATAATCTACGGCATTAATCACCGTGATCGTATGGCTTTTATCCAACAGATTTCGTAATTCATAAGCTGCCGGCATTCCACCTGTGCCAGCGCCAAGAATAATAATGTGTGACATGTTGCGTCTCCCTTTTTTAAGTTTTGTCTATTATTTTGTAACTTGTTGAGTCAATACTCGGTTCAGTACTTGCAAGGTACTATCGTCCAAACTGCCATTTAACTGTGCCAGTTTGAGTCGATTTATTGCTACGGCGATTTGCGCTTGCACGACCGCTAACTCCGAACTTGTGGCGTCATTTTCTGCATTGAGAAGTTCTAAGGTTGTGCGATCACCTTCAGAATGTCCTAAACGGGTAGCATCAAGTCGTGCCATGCTCGCTTTGTAGGCCTGAATTAAGGCGGCAACCCGGCTTTCTCCAACGGTAATACCTAGCCAAGCAGCGCGTGTTTGCAACAGCAATTGTTGACGCAATAGCTCGCCCTCAGATTTAGCTTTGTCGATTAAATGAACAGACTCGGTATATTTGGAACTACGAATGCCACCAGTAAATAAAGGAATGGTGAGCTGAATTCCGATCATGCGATTGTTTGCGGAATTTTCAGCCGGTCCGAAATCACCGTTACCATGAACCTTGTCGTAGCCCGTCTGAGCAACGACGTCAATTGTTGGGGTTGCATAGAGGCGGTGTTTTTCTGCTTCCTCTTTCGCGCTGCTGAGCTTGGTTTCTTGAATTAATAATGCAGGATTATTCTGCGTCGTTTCATCGAGGCTTTTTTCTATTGAAGGCAAAGCGATCGAGTTGGTATTGTTTGGCAAAACGATCAATGCTAAGTTCTGCGAACTAGCGCCAGTTAAATCAGCAAACGCAGATTGCTTAATCTGCACATCCATTTCTGCCGCCATAATTTGGGCTTTGATAGTTTCGACACGTGCTTGCGCTTCAAATGTATCGGTCACTGGAATGCTGCCGAGTTTAAAACTATCTTTGGTTTGATTGAATGCTAGCTCAACAGCTACTTGCTGTTGCTTCAGAAGACGCAGGGTTTCATTGGCGATGGTTAAATCAAAATAGCGTTCGGCGACACGCAAGGCCAATTGTTGTTTGGCCTCTTTCCAAGCTATTTCAGCCATATCAGCAGATAAATCTAGCTGTCGTGTTTGACTTAGCAAAGCGCGATTTAAAACGGGTTGCCGGGCGACCAAGGCATATTGTTCCGCTTTACCGTTGTTGATCGAGGTATCAAATGCCACCCCGTTGGTTTGAGTGAAGCCTGGAGCGGAAAACTGCGCTCCGCTTGTCTTAGTTGCACTATCTTGAACCCCAACTCCCGCCGTCAGTGTCACCGTAGGTAACCACATTCCGCGCGATTGATCACGGTGCGTCATCGTTGCTTCGTAACTAGCTTGCGCGGCTGCAAATTCAGGATCATGTAGTTGCGCCGCTTGCCACGCTTGCACTAAATCCGTTGCAAAAGAAAATGGTGCGATTAGCACAAAGGCCAAAGCGGGAATAACGGAAGTAAGGAGTTTCATAATCTACTTTTTTTAAAATAGGGGTAACGACTTTACTAATTTGGTGACTAGTTGCCAGAACGCAGACCAAGCTTGCGCAGAATGGATTCCATCAAACACCATTTGGTCAATCCGCTCTGCAGCAAATTGATTCCGACAAATCCGGTGAAGGCTAACCACCATTGACTAACAAATAGCGGACTACCTTGGATGCCTAGTGCTAATGAAAGTAAAATAAATGTGCCCGCGATTACGCGTACTAATTGCCATGAACTCATGCTGTTTCTCCTTTGTTGGTAATAAAATCAATCCGATTTCGGTAAGCCATAAAATAAAGTAGTGGAATAATGAGTAGCGTCAGCAGCGTTGAGACCAGAATTCCAAAAATTAAGGAGATGGCCAGACCATTAAAAATTGGATCGTCTAAAATGAAGAAGGCACCAAGCATTGCCGCCAGACCAGTCAAAACAATCGGCTGAGCACGGGTGATCGCTGACTGAACTACGGCCCGCTTTAATTCGACTCCTGAACGTACTTGTAGATTAATGAAATCGACTAATAGGATTGAATTGCGGACAATAATCCCGGCCAGTGCGATCATTCCAATCATGCTTGTGGCCGTATATTGCGCGCCCAACAAAGCATGTCCTGGCATGACACCTATGATAGTTAGTGGGATCGGGGCCATAATAATTAACGGTGTCAGGTACGAACCAAATTGGGCCACCACCAATAAGTAAATTAAGATTAAACCCACACCATATGCCATCCCCATGTCACGGAACGTGTCATAGGTAATTTGTGATTCACCATCCCATTTAATGGAATAGCCACGATAGGGATCAGTCGGTTGGTGGATAAAATACTCGGTTAGTGTGCCACCATTGGGTGTGTTTATCGCATTAATGTCGCGGCGCATTGAGAACATGCCATACAGAGGACTATCGATTTTCCCCGCCATATCGGCTACAACATAGTTCACCGGTAAGAGGTCTTTGTGGTAAATCGGTTGTTCACGCGTACTGTCGGTGAGCGTAACTAACTCACGAATTGGTACAAGCTTGCCGGTACCGCTGCGCGCCGATAATTGCAATAGTGCATTCAAATCTCCTTGAAGTTCTGAAGGTAACTGCAAAATTGCGGCGGCTGGATATTTACTCTCATCATGCAAATAGGTGACCGATTCACCGGATAAGCCAGCACGCAAGGTCATCACAATTTCTTGTTGCGAAACACCAAGTAACGCGGCTTTCCGTCGATCAACAATCAACATTGTTTTTGGGGCTGCCGTAATACTGCTGTCGTCGACATCCACCACTCCGGCGGTTTTATTGAAAACCGCTCGCACGGATTTGGCAACTTGAATTCGCCCTTCTGCTTCTGGTCCATAGATTTCAGCCACTATCGGCGCCAATACTGGCGGACCTGGGGGCACTTCTACAATCTTAACGTTCGCATCAAAGCGCTTTCCAATTATCTGCAAAGCTGGGCGCAAACGAGTAGCGATTACATGACTTTGGTCGCTACGATGATGCTTATCGACTAGGTTGACTTGAATATCACCGACCTCACCGCCACTACGCAAATAATATTGGCGAACTAAGCCATTAAAATTAATGGGTGCAGCGGTTCCCGCATAAGCTTGGTAATCAACGACCTCAGGAACAGTCGTTAAATAGGCGCCCATTTCGTGCAGTACGGCAGCAGTCTTTTCAGCCGGTGTGCCAGCTGGCATATCCACAATAATTTGGAATTCCGATTTATTGTCGAACGGAAGCATTTTCAATAAAACCAAACCAGTTGCTGGTAAAAGCAATGAGATAGCTATTAACCCTGCAATACCTAAGCCCAAAAAGCCACGATTGCGCTTTCCATGAACGTCAGCTAAAAACGGTTTAAAAAGAGTTTCAAATAAAGGTGCTAAGCGAGCAGAAAATCCGTGCGGTTTGTCGCTAACATGATGCTCACTTTTATCCTTCATCCAAATACGCGCTAGCCAAGGAGTGACTGCGAAGGCAATCGCGAGCGACAACAACATCCCCATGCTGGCATTGATTGGAATTGGGCTCATGTATGGTCCCATCAGGCCTGATACAAATGCCATTGGTAACAGAGCAGCGATAACGGTTAAAGTCGCCAGGATGGTTGGCCCCCCGACTTCGTCTACTGCCCCGGGAATAATTTCTCTCAGTGATTTATTGGGCGATAGACCTTGATGACGGTGAATGTTTTCGACGACGACGATAGCGTCATCCACCAAAATACCGATCGAAAAAATTAGGGCGAAAAGTGAAACACGATTAAGCGTAAAGCCCCACGCCCATGAGGCGAATAGAGTCACCGTTAAGGTAAGAATTACCGCTGCACCGACAATAGCCGCCTCACGCAAACCAAGCGCAAAAAACACTAGCACCACAACCGATAATGTTGCAAATAATAATTTTTGAATCAGCTTTTGCGCTTTGTCGTTGGCAGTATTTCCGTAGTTACGAGTTTCCGCAACAAGAACATCCGATGGAATGACCGTATTTTTTAATTCGGTCACGCGGTGCATGATCGCGTTGGCCACGTCGATTGCATTCTCGCCAGACTTTTTCGTAATCGCGATGGTAACCGCTGGGTATTCCCCTCCATCTTTTCCGGCAATGCCCTGCCATACATAGCGCGCCATAGGTAATGGGCCATCACGAACGGTAGCGACATCTTGCAAAAAGACAGGTTTGCCTTGCCGAACCGCCACAACTAGCTCACCTAATTCTGATGCGTTTTTGAGATACGGTCCTGCTTCAACGGCAATCGCTCGATTACCCTGCAGCAGATCACCAATCGGCATACCTAGATTGCTGGAGGACAACGCGTTGCGCAAATCGCTAACGGTAACACCCGAACCTTGCATTCGAGCGGGATCTAGTTCAATCAAAATACCTCGACCAGGCCCACCTATGGTGCTCACATCGCGCGTTCCGGGAACACGTTTAAGATCGGTTTCAACACTGTGGGCAACTCGCTCCAAGTCGTACGAACCGGTTTGATTATTTTTGCTAAATAAGGTCAGGCTCACAATGGGCACATCATCAATGCCTTTCGGCTTGACCAAAGGAGCTAAAACTCCCAACCCTTTTGGCAACCAATCTGCATTTGAATTAACACTGTCATATAGACGCACAAGCGCCTCGGTTCGCGCTACCCCAACCTTAAATTGCACTGTCATGATCGCAATACCGGGACGTGACATCGACGTGACGTGCTCGACACCTGCAATTTGGGATAGCACTTGCTCCGCAGGGGTTGCGACCATTTGCTCAACATCGCGCGACGACGCACCGGGAAAGGGAATTAATACATTTGCCATCGTCACGTTAATTTGCGGCTCTTCTTCGCGCGGAGTCACAAGCACCGCAAAAACGCCTAGCAATAGTGCTGCTAGTGCCAATAATGGCGTAATTCGGGCCGTTTGGAAAAAGGCGGCGATACGTCCCGAGACACCTAATCGAGCATTCATCTTGCCTCCTTCGCCGCTGCTTGTGCATCAGTGGCTATGCGGTCGCCGGCGCTGATGCCGGATAAGATCTCAATCGTATCGCGCTGCGCTTTGCCAAGACGAACTTGCCGCAATAATGGTTTGTTATTTGCATCGATAACATACACGCCAGTCATTTCAGCGCGACGAACCACAGCGCTGGCAGGAATACTTAACTGGCCGGACATGCCTACAACATTTTTTGGAATTGGCAGCCAAACTCGAGCAAACATGCCTGGAGTTACCTCTTTCAAGGTGTGGGGTAAATCAATTCGAACTTGGGTCGAGTGAGTGCCTGCATCAACCGTTGGCAAAATTTGTAATTCAGTGCGCGCTAACCATTGGTGACCATTACTCAGATTGGGGAATTCAAGATTAAACGACTGATTTGGCGCATAACTCCCAATACTAGCTTGTGGAATAGAGGCTGTCACACGCAGCGAGGAAGGGTCGTACAACGTCACCAACGGCTTACCTGGCAATGCCATGTCGCCCAATGCGATCGGAACTTCGGACACAATGCCCGCATAGGGTGCTTTGATCACATAGAAGTCGGATTGAATATGGGCAATACTTGCTTGAGCAATTTGGGCACTCAGTTGCGCCGATGTCGCGTGAAACTGGGCTTCAGCTCGCTCCATAGCTGACTGACTAATATAATTTTTTTCAAAAAGATGACGTTGGCGTTGATAGTCTTTACTCGCTAAATCTAACGCTGTTCGCGCTGCCGCAGTCTCAGCCTGGCTCGCAACAGCAGCTTGCGCGGCGGAACGCGCATCAATGCGCGCCAACAATTGCCCCTCTTTGACCGTATCACCAGTCTTAACCGCAAGATCAACAACCGCTCCCGAAACCTGAGAGCTAATCACAGTCTGGCGAATTGCTTCAACCACCCCGTCGTAACTGGCTGCATTTGCCTGTCCATTAGCCTGAACCACGATAGTGGCTAATTTGGTATCAGCCACAGCATTACCGGACATGTGCAATAGAGCGGCTAACATCACCGCACTTAATTGAGCTGAGCTTCGCATCCGTCTTCTCCCCAGATTAAATATTTTTAGCAAGTTGCTTGAATAAGCTTCATTATGTAACTAATCAATTAAATATGCAAGTACCTAAATAATTAAATATGTGGACATTCAGTGTATCCTTGCCCATAATCTGCAAGTTATATGTTTTAAAGAGAGAGTTATGGAAGGCTTAACAAAAGATGCGCTAGATCAAGTCGCCGCCTATTTTTTGGCGTTGTCGGAACCCACACGCCTAAACATTTTGAGTTTTTTGCGCGAAGGCGAAAAAAATGTGGGCGAATTGGCAAATCTGTGCGACTACACTTCGGCGAATATTTCGCGTCATTTGGCTATTCTGAGCAAGCATGGTCTAGTTGCGCGCGAAAATCGCGGCACGAGCGTGTACTACCGCATCGCCGATGAATCGGTCTACACGCTGTGTGATCTAGTTTGTGGCAGTTTGGTACGTCAATTTGAAGAGCAAGCCTTAACTCAAAAAGCATTTGCACGTAGCAGCAGTTCGAGTAAAAAGTAGTTCGTCATTTAAAGGGAGAACAACATGAAAGCAAACGTAGGAACCATTGATCGTGCCATCCGTATCGTTTTTGGACTAAGTTTAATTCTAGCGACCGTATCAGGAATGATCGGTATCTGGGGCTGGATTGGGATCGTTCCATTGGCAACCGGCACCTTCCGGTTCTGCCCCGCGTATCTACCGTTTGGATTAAGCACTTGTAAGATGAAGCAATAAGTTTCAGCGGACATTTAACCAAAAAGCCTAAGCAACGGCGTTATCCCATTTCGGCGATAGCGCCGTTTTTATATCTCCACAGCAGTTAACCGAGGTGAACCCATGAACCCTAACGCAGCGCAAGAAGCAGAACAATTTTGGAACGAACGCTTTGATGTTGATGAATTTATCTTCGGAAAAGACCCGAATTTGTTTCTGGTCGAATCGACCAAAAAATACGCGACTGGTGGCAGCCGCGTTCTGTGTGTTGCCGATGGTGAGGGCAGAAATAGTGTTTGGCTGGCTCAACAAGGGATGCAAGTTGATGCGTTCGATGTATCGGCGGTCGCCATTAAAAAGGCCAAGAAATTTGCAAGCGACAACCAAGTTGATATCGCTTTCCATCACAGCGATTGCGATAGTTATCCTTGGCAGCCCAATCAGTATGACGCTATCGCAGCAATATTTATCCAGTTCGCGGACCCTGAACTAAGAGCCAGGCTATTCGACAACATGATCAATGGACTAAAACCCGGTGGACTACTTATCGTCCAAGGGTACACTCC
>Ga0316222_1000214_pt1 | contig 95018 bp, 113 predicted proteins | sample TBH18011metaG_FD_206008 | JGI IMG/M metagenome (GOLD analysis project Ga0316222, IMG submission 206008) | Freshwater microbial communities from Trout Bog Lake, Wisconsin, USA - TBH18011 | ecosystem: Environmental > Aquatic > Freshwater > Lake > Hypolimnion/Profundal zone | place: USA: Wisconsin...
TTCTTTGACGCTAGTGGGCGTCAAAGTTGGGAGATTTACGCTTCACACATGAGATAAAATCGGTGCACCATTGGCGTTTGTTCGCCCGATGTCACTGTCCCGTTTTTAAATGAATGTGAGTGTATACTACTTAAACATACATACTCCATTATAAAAATAATACAACGGTTGTATAACCATGCCTCAGACGTTAGAGTTAACGTTCCGGGCTATAATACCAGAAAACCCTCCAAATGCGCTAGAAGTATGTATTACATGGATTACCAAAAAAGGCAAACTAAAAGATCGTAGCAATACTAACGGTATTCATACTCTAAATTTCATTACAAGCAAACACATGTTTTCAAATAGTTTGCAACGTTCACTGCGAACGTTTTTTTCAAAATCATCAAATAATTTGAGAGAAATTTGCGATCAAGTACATGTTTACTTTAGCCCTTTACCAACAGCGACACGTCAACAAATGGAAGCACGCATTACGCAACTAGAAGATAGAGTAAACGTGTTATCTACTCGCGAACCTACTGTGATAAACAATAATAACATCACAAACATCATCGTGCTGCAAAATTTTGGAGACGAGGACATGAGTTATCTGCAAAATCCCACAGATTATCTGGAAAATACGTTTGCCGGTATGCACGCTCTGTTAAAAGATATTTACTTTAACGACGAGCAAACTCAAAATCATACTGTACGCATTAATATGACCACCAAAAAAGCAGAAGTTCACAACAACGGAGAGTGGAGAACTATTGCGATGCCGATCGCAAAAAACACTATGATTGGCAACTGCCGCACATACCTCATTAAAGGCTTTAACTCCGACATACACAAAACGAATGACGACGTCATGGACTTTGTTGTAACTTTGGGTAAAGACAAAACGACTGCACCACTCCATTCGGACATAAATGAAGGATTAATAGAACGACATAATCGAACAATCGCTGCTATTCCGACACATCTTCTACCTCATCTGACCGTGACCAATAACATTTGATATAGACGTTGTCCGACTCATGTGTTCAGAAATTTATTTATGGAAAACTAACCGGCCTATGGCGGCCGCATTGATCCTCCTGCCCTACTAGTAAAAAACGGTTTTTACCATGGCCTCTTCCTTTCAGGGTGTTCGCCTTTCGGGTGATTTTTTCAGGATCTAATTATCACGTTTCAACTGTATTTTCCATTGTATAAAATATTAAATATGCACATCAACGGATCAGGCGTGCTGTTTATTTGCAGCTACACTACCAGCAAGTACGAAATTGAGTCGGGCATCAATGATTCGTTCGACAAAGGAGCAACATACTAGGTGCCCTGCCAGTGGTTCACTGGCAACACCTACGCGCGGAACCCAAGCGTCGCGTAGCGCGCGGGAAAGTAGCGGCGCTGGAACTCGAGCATGCTCTCGACGCCCATGGCGCCGTTGCACCCGCGGCAGATGGGGCGCAGGTTGTCGATGTCGTCGCCGCCGCCGCGGGCCTTGGAGATGACGTGCCCGCACTCCCATCCGCTCACCCCGCAGTTGATCGAGGTCAGGCCACAGCACCAGCAAAACGCGATGCTGTTGCGCTCGCCGCAGTTCTGGTTCCACACCAGCTGGCGAATGTACGCGGGGATGGCGCGGGTCTTCTTGGGCGTGACCGCCTGGGACGCGACGTCCGCCTGGGACGCGACGTCATAGGACATGTCACACTTGGCGTTCTTGGAGTCCTCGTCGGAGTTCTCATCGTCGGAGTCCTCGTCGTCGGAGTCATTGTCCTCGGAGTCCTCGTCGGAGTCCTCGTCCTCGTCCTCGTCGTCGGAGTCATTGTCCTCGGAGTCATTGTCCTCGGAGTCCTCGTCGGAGTTCTCCTCGTCGTCCTCGGCAAGCATGGCCTGCAACAGGTTGACGCGCTCGGTCAGGTCCTTGATCATCTTGTCCTTGTTGACGACGGGGGTGATGGTGAAAACACGCACGTCCCTCAGCCACGTCGCGGTGTTGTTGTTCTTGAGAAGGCGCGTGCGAATAGACCGCTGAAGATTGTTTTGAAGAGACCGCTTGTTCATCTTGAACACGAAGGCCACGAGACCTTCCTTCTCCTTGATGTGCGTGGCCGTGAGGACGCCCTTCTTGTTGATCCACTTCTCGCACGTCTCCTTGACGATGGGCACGTTGGGCGCTTCCAGCCGGAACACAGTGTTGAGGACTTGAGGCATTCTTGTGGACGGCCGGCTCGCCGGCTCGCTCAAGAATGAGGGCCGCCGTCGGAAAAGTGTTCGGGCCAAGAACACGCTGTTTAAAAAAATTTATTTTATCAATTTTTTTTTCCAAAACGCGTCAAATACGCAACTTCCAGGCATGAACCCCGACGAGTGCCCTCTTGGAATACAACCTCGCCCTCCATGCAGCTAGAGCGTTGCGGACGCCTTCGTGCGTGCGCGCCACGCGTGACCTAGTATTCGTGCGGGCAAAGGGGTTAAACCAGACGACCGCACCATCCCTCTAATGGAGAAGGGCATGCCTTCCGCACCTCTCGGCCCGGGTCAGGGGTCCGGGCAGCCCTCGCTCGTGCAGCAGCTGCTGCCCATGATGGCCATGCAGGCCCTCGGGCGCAAGCTCCACCACGACGACGCGAAGGGGGACCGAGGAGGCGGCCTCACGCAGCTGCTCCTGTTCGACCTCGCGTCCAAGGCGCTCCCCGCCCTCGCGGGCATGCTCGCGCGCACGTTCCACGCGCGCATGAAGGCGCGCTCCAACCGGCTGTATGAGATGATGCGCAACGACGGCAACCTCCTCAAAAAGGGCTCCATCGTGCTGGAGCGCGAGATGGACGCGCGCCCCACTCCCTCGGACGACATGTTCGACGCCGTCCTCGCGTACGCCAGCGACCTCCCGCAGACGCGCTTCGTCAAGCGCCTCGAGAGCGGCATGTTCACGGTCGAGACGGCGGAGGACATCTCGCTGGGCAACGCGGTCTTCTTCCGGCGCCTGCCCAACTCGACCGACAAGCGCATGTCCATCGAGATCTTCTCGTTCGACAAGACCATCGTGCAGCTGCGCGACTTCTTGAACGAGACGGAGGAGAAGTACAAGACGCTGCGCGCCAACCAGCTGGGACGACACATCTACTACTTCGACGAGCTGCCGCAGAAGAAGGCGCCGTCGGCGCCGTCGCCGCCGAACCTCTCGTTCTCCATGTTCCAGCTCAAGACCAACAAGAACCTGACCAACGTGTTCGGCCAGGCGATGCGCAACGTGGTGCGCCGCATCAATTTCTTCGTCCACCACCGCGAGTGGTACGAGGCCAAGGGCGTGCCGCACACGCTCGGCCTGCTGCTGCACGGCGACGTCGGCTGCGGCAAGTCGTCGCTGGCCAAGGCGCTCGCCCACAGCACCAACCGCCACATCGTGAACCTGAAGCTGCGCAAGACGACGACCGTCACGCAGCTGCACAACCTGTTCTACTCGGGGCGCATGGTGGCGGTGCGCGACCTCACGGGCACGATGTTCAGCATCCCGATAGACAAGATCATCCTCCTCATCGAGGACGTCGACTGCCTCACGGACATTGTGATCGACCGCCGCATCAAGCACAAACTGGAGCAGCAGCAGAGCGCCGAAAGCAAAGACGCCAACGCCGTGCTGCACCTTCCCGAGGCGGCGCAACTCATCGACCGTCTGGCCAAGTTGGGCGTCCCGAAATCGGTCGATGAACAGACGGCGCTGCTCGAGACCACCGCGTCGCTGCAAATGCTGCAGCGTTCCGCGAACGTGCTCAAGAAGGCGGAGGACGACAAGAAGAAGAACGAGGAAAACGCCGTGGACGAGGAGATCAACCTCGCCATCCTGCTCAACGTGCTGGACGGCATTCTGGAGACGCCCGGCCGGATCCTCATCATGACGTCCAACCACCCGGAGCGCCTGGACCGCGCGCTCATCCGCCCGGGGCGCATCGACGCCATCGTGCACTTCACCAAGAGCAGCGCGGCTGACATCAAGGACATGGTGGAGTCGCTGTGCGACGTGACGCTGGAGGCGGATCAGTTGGACGGCGTGCCCGAGTTCGCGTGGACGCCCGCAGAGGTGACGCAGGTCATCTTCGAGCACATCGAGAGCGTGGACGCCATCCTGGAGACGCTGCGCCATCCGCCCGCGTCAGAACCAGAGCCAGAGACGGACGAGTTGACGCTACCCCCAAACGCCCCGCCAAAGCGGCGTGAGTCGGAGAACGGCTCCGTGCCCCGTGGTATTGTATCCGTCTCCGCCAAACAACTCCCAAAACCCGAACTCGAGCCCGTGCCCCGTGGTATTGTATCCGTCTCCGTCAAACAACTCCTCCCGAAACCCGAGCCCATGTCCACCGAGCCCGAACCGTTTGCCTCGGCGTATGCAGCGTTCGGCGAAGGCAACTATTCTGTGATCGCCGCGTAGGATGATCGACGCCCACGACCTCCTTGGCGTCCATCGCGAAGCCACGCCACAAGAAACGGCCATCGGCGCGCGCCACGCCTTCCACCGCCTGGCGCGCATCGTCCACCCCGACGTGGGCGGCACCGCCGCCGACCTGCACGTCATCGCCGAGGCGTACGAAGCACTCACCGGGGAGAAGGCGCCGCCGTCGGAGCTCACGCTGCGCGCGCTGTGCGCGTCCCTCCTCGGTGTGGAGTACGCGCCCACCATGGAGCACGACGTCGTGTGCCACCGCCTGTTCGCGCTCGGCGACGCGCCGCTGGAGCCCACGTTCGACGTGGTCGCCTTCGTGGCCGACGAGCTCGCCCTCCTCATGCGCCCGGAGCCGAAGGCCGAAGAGGCGACCGAACCGAAGGCCAAGCGCGCCCGGCTGGATCGCTTGGACGTGGGGTCGCATTACGAAAAAACGCAGGACGAACGGATCCAAAACCGCGAAGCGCTCGAAGGCCCGGGGAAAACGATGGACGAGCGGTACGGCGCGATGCTGGTGGAACGCGAACGCGAGGTACGCGCGGAACCCCTCCTCGACGCGCGGTATGTGGCGGCACTGGCGACGGAACACGAAGAACAGGTCACCTTGGCCAAGACGCTGGACGAACGGTACGCTGCAATGGTGGCGGAACGCGCTCAGTTGCCTCTCTCCTATGAGAAAAAAGAAGGAATGTCCTTCTCCCAGATACCCCTCGTTTAAACCAAAAAAATTGACTGCCATTTCGATCCTGACGATTCGATTTTGATCCGACGACCACTGGCATAATGGGTCCCCTGAACATGGTGCGTCTTCCGCTTCCCCGCGCACGCCCACGGCACGAAAGGGTTAAAGGCGCGCGCGCATATTGGTTCAACGCTGACACACGCCGAATCGCTGAACTCGTGGTAAATCATGGGTCCCACGCGAAAAACGCGCGAACGCCTTGACAATTTAAAAAAGTTACTAAAAATTCCATATACCGACCCTCTTCAATTTGATTGGCAGTTTCCGTTGAAAGGTACCATCATTCCGACTGAACGGAACATTATACATTCTCAGCTCCAGGGCGACGTCATGCTAAAAAAATATGACGATGCGATTGACAAACTAAATGCGCGTTTACATATGGAATCCGAACTTCGTCGCATGTTTAAAACACTTCTTCAACAGCATTCAATGCAACCATCTTGTGCCGTACCCGTACCGGCAAAAGCACCTGAAGATTTGGAGCGTGAGATTGATGCGAAATTGCGTACCGAGTTCGAAGAAAAAGCTCACGTTCAAGTCTCCGAGGTGGAGGCGAAGTTGCGTACCGAGTTCGAAGAAAAAGCTCACGTTCAAGTCTCCGAGGTGGAGGCGAAGTTGCGTACCGAGTTCGAAGAAAAAGCTCGCGTTCAAGTCTCCGAGGTGGAGGCGAAGTTGCGTACCGAGTTCGAAGAAAAAGCTCGCGTTCAAGTCTCCGAGGTGGAGACGAAATTGCGTACCGAGTTCGAAGAAAAAGCTCGCGTTCAAGTCTCCGAGCTGGAGGCGAAGCGTACCGAATTACGCGTTCACGCACGAAAGCTTCCAATCCCCAAAAATGTACGAACCGCGGTCTGGAAACAATGGATTGGTGGGGACAAGGGGGAAGCGCAATGTGTGTGTTGTGGGACCCAAACCATCAATCAAGGCGGTGGATGGCATTGTGGCCACGTGGTTGCGGAAAGTAACGGAGGAGACTCCAGTATATACAATCTACGCCCCATTTGCGCTCCGTGCAACCACGGAATGAAAACCACCAATATGCGCGATTTCATGAGACGATATTTTCCAGCACGGTTGTTCGCGTTGGATGCGTAATTCGTGTTTCTTGTATACGTATTTTTTGATCCGACGACCATGGCATGGGACCCCGGTCATGGTGCGCCTTCCGCTTCCCGGCGCACGCCACCGCGCCCGTCGACCTGCTGCTGTGCACGAGCCTGTTCTACATGCCTGGCTACACCAAGGTGTCGCTCAAGGACGGCGTGCGCGACCTGACGCACGAGCGCCATGCCGCCTTCGCGCGCGTGCTGGAGGCGTACGAGCGCGCGTTCACCACGGTGGCGTGGATGCGCGCGCGCGTGGCGCTCCGGATCTACCACGACGACAGCCTGGACGCGTACGTGGCGCCCGACGGCAAGGCGCCGTACCCTGCGATCCTGCGCCGCCTCGCCAAGTGCCCCTCCATCCAGCTCGTGTCGTTCCGCGTGGCCGACCCGCGCTTCCGGTCCGCGGACGGCGCCTTCCACGTCGGCACGTTCGGCGCGTTCGTGCGGCTGCACGCGCTCACCGAGGGCGGCGCCGACGCCGCCGGAGCGGTGGCCCTGGTGGACGCGGACAGCTTCTACACGCCGGCGTTCTACAAGCGCTGCTTCGCCGCGCCCCTCGGCTTCACCGCGTTCACGGGGCCGCTCGAGATCACGCACCACGCGTGGGTCCCTCCGGAAGCGCCCGCGCTCCCCAACGCCAAGGCGGGCTTCACCCTGCTCAAGGGGGCGCGCCTCCCGGCCGCGACCTGGTCCGACTTCGCGACGGCCGGCATGGACGCGGTGCTGCCGCGCATGCGCTACCTCGACGCGATGCGTCTCGCCGTGTTCGGACCGACCTCGAGCGCGGAGCGGCTGTACGAGGAGTTCGCGTACGGCGCGGACGAGCTCATCCTCAACGCGTGGATCCAGCGCAGCGGCCTCCCGGTCGCCGAGGCGCGCCTGGTGCGCCCCGGTCCGGGGGGCGTCGAGTACTTCTTCCACAAGCTCGTCGCGTACCTGCGGTGGAACGGCGCGCGCTCGGTGGCCGCGACCGAGCTCGCCCGCGCGCTCGGCCAGCCCAGCGTGGACGCGCTCGTGGCGACGGTGGAGCGCGACGCGCCCGGCGTGACGACATTGGCCGCGTTGCGCGCGTACCTCGCCCCGTGGCGCCCGCACGTCCCGCTCTTGCGCCAGCTGCAGATCGACGGCCGTATCGTCGCCGTCGTCGCGGACGAGCGCATCGACGCCCCCGCGGAGGTGCCGCGCACGTACATGGTCGACGCGCATGCGGCGTCGGCGACGGTGGCCGAGCTCGCTATTTTTAAAGTTTGAAATTGTAACTGATTCCGTGGACATGATGTTCGCGTACATCAACTTGCACTCGCTCGTGCCCGTGTCCGTCGTCGTGAGCGAGCTCGAGCACGTGCTGGCGTTCCGGGGGTGGGGCGATCCCTCCGGCAAGCGCTTTTACTCGTCCAACGACGTGCTCGCCGACCCGCTCCGCTATCCGGAGGACATCGAGCGCGTGAAGCGCGCGGACCTAAAGTGCCCCATCATCATGCACAACGACGTGGTGGTGGACGGCGTGCACCGCTTGACGCGATCCAAATTGCAACGCAAAAAGACGATCAAGGCGTACGTGTTCGATGACGCGCTCATGGACAAGTTTTTGGTGAACGACAGGGGCGAATGGGCCAAGGCAGACGCCCTGCCGCTCCACGAGCTGATCGAGATGTTTGTGAAACGGAAGCTGTATGCATAGTTACGTTACCAAGTGTTCACTGGCTCGTGGCCCAGACCACGCACAGCTCCGAGCCACACGATGTCCCGGTGTTACGGCGTATTAAATTTTAAGCGCCATGTGCGTGGCGCACCCCCGTGTCCCCACGGCGACGAAGCCCGCATTCTCGTACATGGCCTTGGCGGCCACGTTGTCCGTGACGACGTCCAACTCCAAGGCGCGCGTTCGGCCGCGGCAGCGCCGGATGGCCGTCGCCAGCAAGCGCGCGCTCAGCCCACGCCGACGCATCGCAGCGGCCGTGTGCACCAGGCTCACGTAGCCCACGTCGGGCGCGAGTTGGACGCGCAGGATGGCGTGCGCCGCAGAACTCGTCGACGGCGCACCATCGACCATGAGAAACAGCAACTGCTGCCGTGGCGCGTCCACCACCCCCTCCGCCACCACGTCCAGGAGGCTGCTCTCGGGGGAGCGGTGCGCGCGGACCAACGCTTCGATGCTGTCCCGCAGCATGCGATTGCGCAACACGAGTCGGCACAACTCTAACGTGCCAAATTCCACCGCACGCATTACCATACGCAGACGTAGGTTTAAAAAAATCAAAAGCAGCAACAGCAGCAGCAGCGGGATTTTTTTCCATGCACCGCATCAACAAGTTGGTACCCTTTTGGATGAATCGCGTGCGCCTCCACCTCTAAGGCGTGTGCCCCCACCCCTGAAGGGTGGGAAACCGCCGCGTGCGTTTCCACCCACTGGTGGACACGGGCCATCCGCTCCATCTCTTCGGCCATGCGCTCCTTCTCCATCAGTTGGCTCACCCACGCCCACAGCGCGAGCTCGCGGTCCCGGACCATTGCTGCACCGCGGCATTTTTAGCCGAGCAGGATCACGCGCAGCCGCGCGTTGGCGCCCTCGCGGTACGCGTCGCCCTCGTCTCCCACGAGGAGCGCGCGCCCGTCCGGCGACATGGCGGCCTGGCGGGGCGCCGGGCCCAACCCTTCGACCGGGGCGCGGCCCTCGGCGCCGTTGAGGGCCACGCGTCCGTCTCGAAACAGGATCGCAACGCCCCCGAAGAGGCCGTCCCACTTGGCGAAGCAGTCGACGCCGGCCCACTGGCGCAACAGCGCGCCGGTCGCGACGCGGTACTCGTGCGCCCGCCCCCGGCGGTCGAGGGTCGTCACCAGACGGCCGGCATCCGAAAACGCGAGACCCTCGATCCCGTGCGGGTGCGAAATGGTCGACAGCGAGACCACCGGGTCGAGCGCAACCACGGTCAAGCGCTCGGTGTGCTGATCGTTGTCGCGAAACTTCAGCTGCGACATGGCCATGTGCGCGCCGTCCTGAGAAAACCACATGGGAAGCGTGTCGGCTCGAAGGTTCCACGTGTGCAGCCGTTGCCACACCTCGCTGCCGCGCTTTTCCCACAGGTAGGCGATGCAGCGGCCGGAGTAGTCGCGATTGACCCAGTTGGCCACTCGAAACGCTTGCGCCGTGGGGCGCGGTACCATGAACACGTTGCCATCGTCGGATGCATGCGGAAGGGCGGCGTGGTCGACCACATGCGACGGGTCTTCCAGGGACTGCATCCGAACGAACACGCGACCCCTGTCACAATACACCACGAACAGCGCGGTCGCGTCCGGCGAGAAGTGCGTGTCCCACGCCACCGCGTGGTCGCTGTACTGGTTGATGGCGGGAAGGCGAATCTCGTCCAGGGGCCGAGGGGTCGCCACATAAAACACGCGCACCACCGCGCCGGTGAACACGACCGCCACTTTTTCGCCGTCCGGCGACCAGGTCACGCTGCTGACCAAGCGAGGGAACGCGAGCGCGCGCTCGGCAGGCACCGTTTGTGCTTGAACGGGGTAGGGCAGGTCTGCGAGGGCCGCCTTCCACGGTTTGCACACCGCCCGCGCGACGGCGCGCGCCCGCGGACCGAGCACGGACAGCACGCACTGGTGGACGACGTGGTCGCGGGCCCAGTCTTCCATGGAAAATGAGTCATAACATGGTCCACCCATACCGAAGGGACACCTCTCCGTGACCTGCGGCGTGTTCCTGCAATCGTTTCCATCGCGTGGTAATCGACCCTCCCTTCAACTCATCCTCCCGCGGCAACAGGGCGGTCGGTTCCAACGCGTACGGTATGCGTTTCACTTGATCCAACGGAATCTCCCACCGCGTGAAGGTCACTTTTGCAGACAAACACAACAACACCCATTCCGTCAGTATGAAGCCAAACACCATGAAAAGGATTAAAATTCTCGCTTTCTTCTCAAAAAAGTGCACCACCATGCGCGCAACAATTAATTAATGACTGTAATTTTTACAGGTTACTTCTGAATTTAATGCGCCCGCCCTGGTAATGTGGTGCGCGTTCCGGTTCCCCCCGGACGCGCCGCGCCAGTCCGTCGACGTGCTGCTCAGCCTGTGCGTGTTCCACCGCCCCGCCTACACGAAGTTCGTCGCCGACGGGTCGCTCGAGGACGTCACGCACAAGCGCCAGGCGCAGTTCCAGGCCGTGCTGGCCGCGTACGAGCGCGCCTTCGAGGCGGTCCCGTGGTTTCGCCACCGCGTCGTCGTGCGCGTCTACTTCGACGCCAGCCTCGCGACGTACGCCACGCCGGAGGGCGCGCGCCCGTGGCCGGCGACGCTGGCGCGGCTGCACGCGCACCCCGGCTTCCAGATGGTGGAGTTCCGCGCCGACGGCGCGCGCTTCCGCGAGGGTGCGGGCCACCGCGGCCTGCTGGGCACGCTGGTGCGCTTCCACGCGGCGTGCGAGGACGCGCCGCCGCCGGCGGCGCGCGTGGTGGCGGTGGTGGACGCCGACAGCTTCTACACGCGCGACTGGTGGGCGCGCCAGTTCGCGTTCGCGGCGGGGACGCCCGACGTCGACGTGCTCGGCTTCACCTCGCCCTTCGAGCTCATGTTCCACGCCGCCGCGGAGGTGGCGCGCCCCGAGGACGTGGCGCGCCTCAAGCCCACGCTCAAGGCGGGCTTCACCAGCTTCCGCAAGCGCTTCCCCGCGGGCTTCTTCGACGCCATCGCCGCCGACCTGGAGCGCCGCCGCCCGCACCTGCGCGCCCTCGACGCGCTGCGCCCCGCGGTGTACCCCGACTCGCGCCACGGCGAGGCGCGCCTGTTCGAGGAGTTCGCGTACGGCATCGACGAGCTCCTCCTCAACGCGTGGCTCACGGAGAGCGCGATGCGCGTCGGCACCGTCGACCTGCGCCGCGCCGGCGGGCCGGCCTACTTCTTCGAGCGCCTGCTGGCGTTCCTGCGCTGGAACGCGGGCGTGGGCGGCCGCTCGGAGACGTGCAAGCGCCTGGCCGCGGCCGTGGGCGCCAAAGACGGCGACCTCGTCGCGCACGTCGAGCGCGTGGCCGCCACGGCCGACCTCGCGGCGGCGGCGCCGTGGGCGACGCACATGGCGCTGTGGACGCAGGCGCAGGTCGACGGACGCATCCTCGCCGTGCTCGCCAACGCCGCCGCCCTCGCAAAAAACAAGCGGCGCCTGCCGGCGGCCTCCGCCTTCCTCGTGGACAGCGACGCGAACGGCTCGGAACGGATCGTGCAGGACATGGCCGCGTGGGCCGTTTAGCGGGCGCGTTGGCTTTCCCCCGCATTTTTTCGCCCCCTCGGTATGTCCCTCAACGACGTCCTCGCGGCGCTCAGCCCAGACATGGCAGCCAGCATTACGGAGGCGCTCCGCGCCAAGGACGAGGCGCTCCGCACCAAGGACGAGGCGATTCGCGCCAAAGACGAGGCGATTCGCGCCAAGGACGGTGAAATCACGGCGCTTCGCCGCGAAAACAACCAATTGCTTCGCGCAGCGGTGACTCTCCTCGCCAGTCGCGGACGGTACGAGGACGCGTACAAATTCATTGTTGCCCACGCCCTGAACCTCACGTATTGTTTGCGCCATCTCCACCAGCTGGACCTACTTTGGCACCGAGGACGAGCACTTCGAGCCATCCGCGCTGCAACGCGGCCTCCGGGCGCATCGCTTGCTCGAAATCGTTGGCACCCTTGGGCTGGATGAGCAGGCCGCCGTCGCCATCGTGGCGAAGGCGGCGGGGTGCTCCCTTTAACCCTTTCGTGCCCACGACAAAATAAGGCTTTTACATCTGCTGTGGAGCGCGCTTAAAAATAATAATTGGGGACGGATCCGTCCCCAGCTGGGCACGAAAGGGTTAAGGTGGAGCACGGCTCACGTGCCGCCGGCGGCACCGTGGGCAACATCCTCGCCGTGCTCGCTCACAAAAAAACAAGCAGGCACCTACTGAGGCGGTTATATTTACTGTCCCATTTTATTTAGGAACCAGTGTAATAGTGCCGAACACTACCATCTTTCGTGTTCATTCGTTTTTTATGGTAGGAAATCACCATGGAAACCTCTATTTATATAGCAAGATGAAATTAAACGCGTGGCGAACTCTTAGGTCCACGCCCACGTCCCCGCGTTTCTCCCGCTGGCGAAGGCAATGGCAGCGGAGGAGATGGCGAAAGGGAAGGCGGGGGCGGAGGCGCTAGCGGCAGCGGAGGCGGAGGCGGAGGCGGAGGCGGTAGGCTCGGCGACGGCGATCGCGGGGGCGACGCGGGCGGACTCCCGGGCATGCGGCGGATGGTCGCGCCGCCGTTGACGTGCGCGACCGCGTCGTCCGCGGCCTCCTCCACCTGCAGGCGCATGAGGTCCGCGAAGCGCGTCGACGCCGGGCGCAGGCGGATGGGCTCGGCGTCGACCTGGGCGGTGCGCGCGGCGGCCTCGGCGATGGCCCGACGCGCGGCGGCGTCGGCGGCCTGCGCGGCCCGCTCGTGCGCGTGCGCCGCGTGCGCCGCGTCCTGCACCTGCGCCTGCGCCTCGGCGCGCACGCGCGGGAGGTCGCCCGCCTCGCCGCGCACGTGCGCGGTGACGGCGGCCACCTCGACCTCCTGCAGCGCGCGCCCCCACAGCGCGACGACGGACAGGCGGCCCGTCCACGCGCCGCCCGGGTTGAGGACCGCCTTGGGGTTGGCGAACAGCATGCCCTCGTCGGCGGGGCCCGGCTCGGCGGTGGCCGTCAGGCGCGCGCCGTTGCGGTACGCCTTCACGTGGGGGCCGTGCTTCACCACCGCGAAGGTCGCGAGGTCGCCCGGGCTCGCCGGGTACGTCCACGTGCCCGCGGCGCCGGAACCCACGGCGACCGCCAGCGTCACCGTGCCGTCCGCGGGCCCGGGGCTCACCGACACGCGCAGGCCGTTGTTGGTCTGCGTGTTGGCGCGCAGCGCGACGAGCGTGGCCGGCGTTACGGCCTCGGGGTCGCGGCCGGCCCACGCGAACGTGAAGTCCTGCCCCGCCGTCGGCAGCAGCGCGACGGCCTGCGGCCCCGTGGCCGTCACGCCCGCGAGGTCGAAGCCGCGCTCGCCGCTGGCCGCGGACAGCGGCGGCGGCGCCGAAAAGGCGAAGTCGACGTCGCCCGCGCCCTCGGCCCGCGCGACGTCGGTCCACGTGCCCGTCGCGGCCACGGACGGGTCGCTGAACGCCGACAGGTACAGCACCAGCCCCGACGGCAGCGCGCTCACGTCCTCCCGGTATCCCCCCGCGAAGGGCTCGCGCCGCAAGGACCGGTAAAACAGGTACACCGCCAAACACGCGGCCGCGACGGCCGCGATCGCGAGCGTGACGAGGAGACGCCACGGACGCGGCTTGCCGTCGCCCATTACTCTCGTTCTCACGTTAAAAATCGTTCATACCACACTACGCCTTCTTCGGCTTCGGCTTCGGCGCGCCTTTGGCGGTCGGCTTCTTTTTCTTCGGCGCGGCCTTCGCGGCCTTGCCGGTCCCCCCTCTCGATACGGGGATTTGGGTTCCATAGCCGTCGTCCGCGTAATGCGGCGGCTCGGCACGGTCGGCCGAAGTGCCAGAGCCGTCCTCGAACGGCGGCAGGCCATTCACGTACTTCTTCGCCTCTTCTCGGCGTTTTTTCTCTTCCTCGGAGGCCACGGCGCGAGACATTCGATTACCCACGCGCGGCATAAAAAAACGTCACGCCAAGTGCGTCTCGTCCAGCGTGTCCCACAGCACGTCCGCGACGTGGCGCCGCGCGCCCGCGGTGCGCCCGAGCAGGCACGCGAGCGCCACGGCGGTGAGCTGGCAGTCGGCGATGGCGGCGAACCACGGACGCGCCTCCGCCGTCACGTCGAAGTAGTTGTGCGCCACGCCGAGCACGCGCCGCGCGCGCCGCGCCGCGTGCTCCAGCGCGGGCCCCCCGAAGAGGCACGCGAGCGCCAGGCGCTGACGCATGACGCCGAGCTCGGCCGCGACGGGAGCGGACACCACCGTGCGCACGAGGGCGCCGCGGTACCACGCGACCACAGCGACGGGGGCTCCTCCCCCCTTCCCTTCCAAGAGCGCCGGCGCGGGCGCCCCGCCCAGCAGGACGCGCCACGGCGTCCACCGCGGCGCGGCGTCCGGGCGGAGCGCCCGCGTCCACAGGACGCGCCCGGGCAGCAGACGGAGCGCGAGCGCGACCAGCGACGCCGCCCACCGGTAGACGAAGACGGACACGCGGAAGACCGCCAGGGCGCGACGCACGTGCGCGTGCGCTGCGGCATGCGCAGCGTGCGCTGCGGCATGCGCAGCATGCGCAGCATGCGCAGCATGCGCATGGCGGCGGACGTGGCTCATCTGGTATGAGGGCGCTAGAAATTAATGTCCCTGTTCACCTCGATCTCCTTAGATGCGGAGAACATCGGGCGCGCGTAGTCGGTGTCGCGCTTCTCGAAGAAGTTGGACTTGCCCGACAGCGCGGTCCGCTCCATGAAGTCGAACGGGTTCTCGACGTGGAAGATGGACTCGTAGCCCAGCTGCACGAGCAGCCGGTCGGCGACGAAGCGGATGTACGTCGACATGGCGTCGGCGTTCATGCCCAGCATCGCGCACGGGATGGCCTCGTTGATGAAGTCGATCTCGATGTCCACCGCCTCGCGCATCATGCGCTCGATCTCGTCCGCCGGCAGGCGCTCGTGCGGCAGCATGCGCGAGTACACCAGCACGCCGAAGAGCGTGTGCAACGCCTCGTCGCGGCTGATGAGGTCGTTGGACATGCACAGGCCGGGCATCTTGCCGCGCTCGCGCAGCCAGAAGATGCTGCAGAAGGCGCCGCTGAAGAAGACGCCCTCGACGATGGCGAACGCCACCAGCCGGCGGCCCAGCGTGAGGACGTCGTCGCTCTCGTAGTCGATCCAGCGCACCGCCCACTCGGCCTTGCTCCGGATGGCCGGAAACGTCTCGACGGCGTTGAACAGGCGGTCCTTCTCGTCGCGGTCCTGGATGTAGGTGTCGATGAGCACCGAGTACATCTCGCTGTGCACCGTCTCGACGAACATCTGCGTGGCGTAAAACGCGCGGAACTCCGCCTTGGGGATGTCGACGATGAAGCGCCGCGCCAGGTTCTCGATCACGATGCCGTCGGAGGCGGCGAAGAACGCCAAGATGTGGATGATGAAGAAGCGCTCGTTCTCCTCCAGCCCCCCGTTGCCCGGCGGCGCGTTCCACTGAATGACGTCCTCCTGCAGGTTCACCTCCTGCACCGACCAGATCGCGCTCTCCTGTTTCTTGTACGCATCGAACACCTCCGTGTCTTCCGGCGGAAACAGCGTGAAGCGGTTCTTGGTCTCGACCGTCAGGCTGTGCTTCGCGGAAGGGGCCATGGCGAATGGACGCCGGCCCCGGTTTATGCCGACGTCAAGGGGTTTCATAAAAAAAATTTTATAATCACTCCACCATCGCGACGCGCGCGATCGCGTAATCTTCGCCGAAGACCGCGACCGCGCCCCCCTCGTCGGTGGCGAACGCGGCGACCAGGCGGTCGGTGATGGCGGGGAACTCGCGCGTGAGGAACGCGCGCTGAAGCCCGGTCTCCGCGTCCAGCACGCGCAGGTGGGACTGCTTGTCGTTCAGGTTCGGGATCGGCTCCCAGTACACGGACGTCAGCAGGAGGCGGCCGTCGGCGGACCAGTCGCAGCTCGACGCCGGGCACGGCAGCTTCATGAACAGCGTCCACGTCGCGACTTCCCACACGCGAAGCTCCGCGTCGGTGACGACGGCGACGCGCGTCCCGTCCGGCGACCACATCACGTCGTTCGCCTTCATGCCCATGAAGAGGCGCGCCACGCGCGCCCCCGACGCGACGGCGTACACCATCAGGTGCTGGCCGTCGTCCTCCTCGTCGTCCACCTCGTCGCCTTCGAAACAGGTCTGGATGTCCGCGATCAGGGAGTCGTCGGGGGACACGCGAATGCTGCGAAACTCCCCGCGGTTGAACTCGTCCCCGACGAGGAGCGGGGACACCCGCTCCCCTGTGGTCGCGGAATGGAGCGCGATGAAGTTGTCGTCGAAGGTCACGGCGAGGAGGTCGGACGCGACCGAGCCGAAGTCGCCGCTCAGGTGGCCGGAATCGTCCTCGATTTCGTACACGAGCTCGCCGGCCGGCACGCGGTACACCGAGACCTTGCACGTTTGCTCGTCCACGCAGCTGCCGACGAGGAGGAGCGTCCCGTCGCGGTTGAAGCGGGGCCGCCCGTGGTGCTCGCCCCCCTCCGCCGGAAACCGAGCCAGGACGGCGCCGGTGGCCAAGTCGACGAGCACCGTGTCATTCCGCCGCGTGACGGCGGTGTGTAGGCGGCTGGGGCTGACGACGCCGTCCAACGCGAAACGCATGGGGTGGTAGTGGTTGGGCACGGACCCGAGGCGCAGGCCGCGCGACCCGGGAGGGAACGCCCGTCGGACGGCCTCCGCCCACGCGTGGCACACGGCCGCCGCGCGGGCGCGGGCGCGCGCGTCGAGCCCGAGGCGGGCCACGATGGGATCCAACAGCGGGTGCAGCGGATGCTCGTCCCACGGCACGAGCACAGGGGCCATCTGCATCGCCGGCTCCTTCCCCCTTCGACTCCTTTTATTCGCCGTCCAGGCTCAGCGGGGGCACGCTCTCCTTCCACGCGGGCAGCAGCGGCAACGGGCGGAGCCTCGGCGACGGCGGAGGGCTCGCAGACAGCACCAAGCGCGCCAGGCGGTCCGCCACCGCGGGAACGGCCGCCGCACGCGCCGCACGCGCCGCACGCGCCGCGTGCGCCGCAATTCGCGCGGCCGAGATGACGGGCGGCGGCACGGGCGGTGGGGCGTGCGACATGAGAATGCTATGCAGCCACGCCCCGGCAAAACGCCTAAAAAAAGGACAGCAATCAAACCGACTTCGCCACTTACACGGTTTCCCAAATAAAATGGGACAGTAAATTTAATGTAAATTCCATTACATTTATAAAATCAGATTGTAATTTTTCCCAAAATATCGCCCAACAAAATTTATGAACGTAAAAAATCTCATGTTGTCGACGATGATTAAAATTTACAAAACTAAAACATGAGTATTTTGCAGTGCGCATTAGTGTCCCATTTTATTTTAAACACCGCTGTACATCATGAGCCTCGCGCCGTGGACGCGCCCGCTCGCCGTGCACCTCTTCGGCCCCGGGTACGACTCGTACGGCAACGGCTGCACCGACGTCGCCGACTGCGAAAGGCTGGAGGGCCTCGAGAAGGCGCACACGTGCAAAGAAAAGTTTGACGCTCTGACGGCTCACGCCGCGCAGATGGCGACAGCCGGCACCGCGCGGCAAGGCGACTTCGTGCTGATGGGCTTCGGCGACCGGCGCAACTGTTCGCTGTGCGGCGTGGTGATCGGGACCGACGGCACGCCTGTGTCCACCGGCGTGTTCAAAACCGTAAGAATGGAGTACTTTGGATTCCGTATGATCATCCCGGCGTGCCTCGTCCCGCTCGACGCGGACCCCGTGGCGCTCTTCGCGCCCCTGATGGAGTACAATGCCGCGGTCGTGTGTCTCCCGGACGAGTGCGCGCTCCTGCGCTCGCTTTCCCTTCCAGCACACGAAGGGGAAACGGTCGTGCTCGTCCGCATGCACGACCTATTTGGCATTCGCAGTACGCCGTACTACAGCCTGTGCTTCGTCCCTGACGCGGTCATTGACGACTGGGAGTGCGACCCGCACAATGCTGTCAACGATGGCGTCGACAGCGATCCCGAGTTCCACTCCCTGGACGGGGTGAAGTGGACGCTCGGGCCGTTTCGCTGCGATGACTGAAAAGTTTTTATCAACTAGACCGGCTCCCACTTGCCGAAGCGGGGGCGAAACTCGCACGTGCGCGTGAGCGTCACGCCCAGCGCCAAGCCGCGAAACGCGGCGCGCAGCTCCGCGCTGAGGCGCGCGGTCGGCACGTGGGCGATGCCCAGCGCTCCCGCTCCCGCTCCCCCCTTCTCGAGGACGTCGTACACGTCGGGCAGCGCGGTGCGCCGGAGCTGCAGCGCGCGCCGGCCGTCCGGGGGCGGGGGCGGCGGGGGAGGCGCGGGCGCGGGCGCGGGCACCGCCACCCGGAAGTCCGCGGTCTCGCGCGGGGGCAGCGGCGTCGCGCGCTTCACCATGTCGGGCGCGTAGTCCAGCGCCAGCGTCCGGGCGCGCGGCGCGAGCGGGCGCACCAGCATGCCCCGCGTCGGGTAGCCCAGCGTCGCCTCAAAGGCGCGCAGCGCCGCCACGCCGTCCTCGCTCAGCGGCTCGTGGCGCTTGACCTGGTACGCGCACGGGTCGAGCGTCGCGTCCGCGTCGCGGCGCGACGTGAACACGGCGTGCAGCGCGCCCAGGCGCGTCAGGAGGGGCTGCCCCCAGCACGACCGGCCCTCGAGCGCCAGCAGGTCGTTGGCCAGGAACACCCAGTTCGCGCTCGCGCCGGCGGCGCCGGCGTTCGTCTTGACCATCTCGCCGTCGACCACGGTGCCGTCGAAGAGCGCGTCGTCAAAGCGTCCGTGGACGACGACGACGCGCGGCACGGTGTAGCCCTGCTGGATCTTGCGGTCCACGAAGAGGAGCACGCCCGCGCCGCGCTCGTCGCGCGTGAAAAACATGAAGTACGCGTTGCCGTGCGAGCGCAGGCACACCAGCGCCGGCGCGGCGGCCGCGACCGCCGGCTCGAAGGGAAAGTAGTGGCGCCGCAGGATGCGCGCACCCAGGGCGTCGAGGCGCTCCACGACGGCGGCCTTGAACGCGTCGCTCTTGACGTTGAAGCGGATGCGATCGCAAAAACTGATCGTCCCAAGGTTCGGGGGAGGGAGCGGGAGCGGGAGCGCCATTGCGTGGCCACGAAAGCCACTCGCTTGTTCGCTGGACCGGCGCGACGCCTTAAGCCGAATGGCCGCCCCGCAGGCGCAGCACCAAGTGGAGCGTCGATTCCTTCTGAATGTTGTAATCGGCGAGCGTGCGGCCGTCCTCCAGCTGCTTGCCGGCGAAGATCAGGCGCTGCTGGTCCGGCGGGATGCCCTCCTTGTCCTGGATCTTGGCCTTCACGTTCTCGATGGTGTCGCTCGACTCCACCTCGAGCGTGATGGTCTTGCCCGTCAGGGTCTTCACGAAGACCTGCATGGTGACTGACGCGCTGTTCATGAACGCACTCCTTTTTTTCAATTACAATTAACTAATTTAATTATTATTAAATTGGCTAGCGTCGCGGCCGCCCGAGGTCGGGACGGCGAATCTACGACTCTCAGCGCGTCGGATCCATCTTCTACTCCATGCCGCCGCCGCCGCGCAGACGAAGCACCAGGTGGAGCGTCGATTCCTTCTGAATGTTGTAATCGGCGAGCGTGCGGCCGTCCTCCAGCTGCTTGCCGGCGAAGATCAGGCGCTGCTGGTCCGGAGGGATGCCTGCGGGTAAGCATGCAACGAGCGTGAGTGAGGCCGGACGACCGACGACCGACGACCGACGACCGACGGGAGTTACGGAACGCGCCTTCCTTGTCTTGAATCTTCGCCTTCACGTTCTCGATGGTGTCGCTCGACTCCACCTCGAGCGTGATGGTCTTGCCCGTCAGGGTCTTGACGAAGACCTGCATGGTGTCGGCTGAAAATGAAATGGAAGGAGAACACACGCAGGCCGGGGTTAACAAAACAAAAAAATTTGCGGTCACGCCGACACTTTCGTGATGACCCACAAGTCGGACGCGAGGTTTTCGTCCGTCAGATACGCGTACGGCAGGTAGAAGTAGCCGTGGGCGCCCCACGCCGGCCCCCACGAGTTGCGCACGATCCAGTGTCCCGCCGCGTCGTCGTAGCCGACGAGGGCCACCGCGTGGCCGCCCAACAGCTCCTCCGTGGACGCGGGCATGGGCACCACGCCGGTGGCGGCGACGGCGTCGCTCTCGAAGGACGCGTACACCTGAATGCCCGCGACCACGAGCTTGCCGGCCGCGAGCGCCGCCTTGATCGCCGCGGGCGTCTGCGCCACGTGGCTCGCGACCACGGCCTTGTGCGCGAGCGCCTGCGTGTAGCTCGCCGCCGGCGGCTTCGTCGCGAACTGCGCCACGACGTACGGCCACAGCGCCTCGGACGCCAGGCCGTACTTGCACAGCGCGTTGACGCCCTCGGACAGCGTGGACCCGGCGTCCTCGGGCACGTCGCCGTCCAGCTTGCGCTCGTTGTAGTACAGGAACAGGCGCGACCCGTAGTAGCCGGTCGCGTCGTCGTGCTGGAACGCGGCCACCAGCGCGTTCGCCGTGCAGCTGCCCAGCGACCCCTGGTCGTACGCGGCAGGCAGCTTGGGACGCAGGTCGACGGCGCGGGGCAACGCCGCCGGCGTCGCCACGCCCAGGTCGGCGTGCGACAGCTTGGGCACGAAGCTCAAGCGCTCACGCTTCAGGGGGTAGCGACGCGTCGCCATTTACTTCGGGCGCAGGTATTTTGTTGCATTCCTCGAACCGCCGCATCGCCCGCAAGTACAGCGCGCCGTCGGGCGGCGCGTACAGCCTCCCCCGGTACCAGCGCTGCAGCACGCGCGCCGCCGCGGATCGCCTCTTGCGGTCGGCGATGCGCCCGGCCTCAACCGCCGCGATCGCGGCCGCTTCCTCCCGCACGGCCGTCGCCGCGGCCGCCGCGAGCTCGCGCTGGGCGCGCAATTCTTTCGCGAAGCGCTCGACGTCGGTCGGACGCCGGTACCGGTGCGTGGCCGCGTCGTAGATCCAGTCCCGCGGGTCGTCGCCCGCGTCCATCTCGCACGTGATGTTCCGCCCGTAGTGATTCTTGTACGTCCACGCCATCACCGCCGCGTCGGCGACGGCGACGACGACCAACGCCGACACCAGGCCGTCGAACGCGCCCCGCTGGAAACGCAACGACCACGAGTGGATGACGACGTACAGCGCCGCGTACAAGAACACGCCCACCAAAAACGTCGCGCAGTTGCGCTTGCCGTTGTCGCCGCCGTACGTCGGCATGACGAACTCGTGCAACGCGTAAAAAAACATCGTCTACCTCTCGGCTTCACGAGAAACGCCCCCGAACGCACGCGACCTTGCTTTTTACGCGGACTCGCCGCGCAGAAACGCGAGCAGCAGACGGTCGACGCGTCGCGCCTCTCCGAACGTGGCGTCGATGAGGGTCACGTAACAGCTCTCGTGCAGGAGGACCTCGAACGTGCGCTGGCACGTCTCAAACACGCCCAACGCGCGCACGACGTGGGGGAACACTTTGCCCTCCTCGTCGTCCATCCAGTCCGCATCGGGGGCGTCCCTGCGACGCGCCACGGCCACCGGGCGAAGGTCGACGGACATTTCGTTCGGGAACACCGCCGGAAAGTTGGCGTACGAAAGCGACTTCCCGCTCATGTCCGGGTGGGCGTGCACCATGACGATCACGTCCATGTGCTGCTGGATGAAGCGCACGAAGTCGTCCACCTTGTCCGCCGCGAGAAACGCAGCGACAAAGCCGCGGCATTGGTATTCCGTGGCATCGTTCGCGTCGGGCGGGACGATCCGCGGGAGGTGGGCGTCCACCAGAAAACATCCCGCCGCGATCAACGCCAGCAGCGTGTCGGTGCCGAGCTGGAGGGTGCCGAAATTCAGCGACTCCTCGAACAGCGGCGCCCGACGGACGTCGCCGCGCACGAAGGCCGCGTGGAGCTGGCACAGGGACGCGAAGTCGTCGACTTCGCGGTCGTACAATCGCAGCGGGTTCGTTTGGCCGTACTTGCGGATGGCTTCGCCCATCCGGTCGGTACCGCTCGCACGAGAACACGCGTCGCTTTCGTCTTGCATTCTTGCGAACGGACTACTCGCTTTCGTTTTTCGAACTCCTTTTTTTTCTCTTCAAAAAAGGCCCATCTCAGATGGGCACACTCAGCAGACGGGCGCGTTCCAACACGCGCGTGAACAGCTGCGACAAAATCCACCCGCGCTGAACGCAGTGATTGCGCACCATCTCGTCGACGTGCACACTCACGCCTGCGATGACGGCGCGATAGTAGATGGCCACCGCGTGGTTCACGTCGGTGTCCTGGTAGTCTTCCATGCGCAAGATGCGCAGGTAGGCCTCCAGGCACGCCCGCTGCTTGAAGCCGAAGGGGACGACGGCACCATCGCGCACCTGCTTGTACGCCACTCGAACGTCCACGTCCTTCATCAGGTGATAATCGCCGCGGCCGCGGCCGCCGCGACCGCGGCCGCGGGTGTACAGGATGTCCTCCACCTCCTCCGGCTTCAACGACAGGCACTGGCGCAAGTCGCCCACGATCTCGCTCAAGTCCGACGCCGAAGACGAGCGCGACGGCTTGGATATTCCGACGCTGCGCAGCCGCAAGGGCGTGGGAGGATTCGCACGCACCGCGCGCTTGGCCTCCTCTTTCAACGCCATGACGACGCGGAACAGGACGAGGACGATGCGTTCACCCCCCGCTCAAGTCCAATTTTCCGTTTTCAAAACGCGCTCATGCCGCCGCCGCCGTCGGCGCTGAACGGGGCGATGCCGTCCATGAAATCGCCGCCGTTCAGCGCGCCGGACCCGTCGGCCTCGCCGAGGAGGATGGGTCCCCCCAGCGTCGCGGGACCGGCGCGACATGGCTCGTCGACGACGACGGCTTTACTGCCCGCCTTCGCGCAGTCGAAGATGCGCGCCTTGAAGAAGGAGTCGAGGTCGGGCGAGTCCAGGTCCAGGTCGCCGCCCCCGGGCCCGGGCGCCACGGGGGACGGGGCCGGGGCCGGGGGAGCCGGCAAAACCGGCAATGCCGAAGCCGCCGGCTCAGGCCGTTCGACGGCAGGGGCGCAGGCCGCGTCGACGAAGCCGTCGCTGCGCGTGACGCGCACCAGAAGGACGTGCGCCAGCAACACCAGCAGCCCGACGACCAAAAAGCCGCGCAGCGCGTCGGCCACCATTAAAAAAGTAGTTGGTAAAAAAATACGGTTTAAACCGTCCCGCCCTCCTTTTCCCACCAGTCCCGCCGGCGATGGCCGCCGCCGCCAACGCCCACAAGGCGCGGGACGCGTGCCGCGCGCACCTGCAGGCGCTGTCCCTGGACGCCGAAACGAGCGCCGCCATCGAGCGCGGCGTCTTCAACGAGTGCCAACGCCTCGCCGACGGCCGCATCATCCCGCGCGACTGGGGGTCGTGCCTCTTCCGCGAGCTCTACGCGGACAAGGCGCGCAGCGCGATCGTCAACGTCGACCCCGCGCACAACCCCGAGCTGCGCGCGCGTCTCGACGCCGGCGACGTCGCGCCGCGCGTCCTCGCGCGGCTGCCGCCCGAGCTGCTCATGCCCGCCAAGTGGCGCGACATCAAGGACAGCGAGTTCAAGCGCAACGAGCTCATCGCGTCGGGCGGCGTGGTGCACTGGACCGACCAGTACCGCTGCGGCGTGTGCAAGCAGCGCCAGTGCCGCGTGGTCGAGGTGCAGACGCGCAGCGCGGACGAGCCGATGACCATCTTCGTGTCGTGCAAGTGCGGCCACCGCTGGCGCGGCAACTAGTGGACTCGGAGTCCTATTTCGTTTTTGTGTGGTACGACGCCACCATCCGGTCCATCACGCCCACCAAACGCCTCAGCGTTGTGGCAGGCACCCCTTTTCGGAGCGCGTAGATGTGTTCCGTCAGTTTGTTGACAGCACGACGTAAATCTTTATCACTACCACCTCCTCCCTGCGAAGGTCGCTTTTTGTATTCAGCATACCAATTTCGCAATGCACGAAGTCTTCCGTTTAACGCCGCTTGTGTCACATCCAGTTTTTTTTCCAACACTGCCGCTTCCATTTCTGTCATTAACGCATCGACCTCTTCTTGGTTTACCGGAGATGGTTCCCCCATGTTTTTTAGCGCTTCAAGCACGGCGACTATTTCATTCGCCGTGTCATGTTTTATTTCCAGTGATATATTGTTCATTCCGGTTATTATACTGCGGCATTCTTTCACTATCGGTGAATCCACGGGCGGGTCGCGGCTGCACAAAGTGCTAAACGCGCCTCCGCCCCCGCGAGCGGCTCCGCGCTTAGGGGGCATCCCGTATATAAAATGCACGACGTTATTTATTCCAGCTTGACGTCGTACATGCGCGCCGTCTCGATGTAGCGCTTGGGGATGTCCATCTCGTCCAGCTTCCACTCCTCGATCGCGCCGTCCGGCATCTCGCGCCGGATCTTGAACGGGATGCGCCCCAGCTCGAGCTCGCGCAACGCCACCTCGCGGAGCTCCATGTTGGTCTTGATCTTGAAGTCGGGCGGGAGCGGGATGAAGGGCACCGCGCCGCGCGCCAGCATCTCGGCGCGCCCGCTGATGACGTTGGTGAACTCGTAGCGCGACATGCGCGCGGACGAGATGCGCGGCCGCGCCGCCAACTCGCCCTCGGCGGCGGCCTCTCGCACCGGGACGGCGTCGCTCGACGCGAAACGGACGCCCTTCTTCTTGGGCGCCTTCTTTTTCGGCTTCGGCTTCGCCTTCGCCTTCTCCCCTCCTCCTTCCGCGTCGCCCGCGTCACCCGCGTCGCCCGCCTGCTCAGGCGCCTCCGGCTCTTCGTGCTCCGGCTCGGGCGCCGGCTCGGGCGCCGGCGCCGGCGCCGGCGCCGGCGCCGGCTCAAGTGCAGGGGCAGGCGCCGGCTCGGCGCCTCCCCGCTTCGGCGCGGACCGGGACGGTCGAGAGGGCGCCATGGGGTGTGGCGTCCGACCTCGCGTTAAGCTGGCGCGAAAAAATAAATTCGCACCCCTAAAAATCGGCGAAATCGAACGACGACGGGCGCGACGTCGTGAACACGCACCAGCGCAGCGCGCGGAGCACGGCCGCCTCCATGCGCACGACCTCCCGCCAGTCGGCGCACGCGACGTCCTCCAAGTCGCGCGCCGTCATGTGCGGGCTCGCGTGGTCCTCGCTCAGCTTCATGGCGATCCACGCCGCGGCGACCATGGCGAGCCGCTCGTCGGCGACGTCGCCCCCGCACGCCGCGAAGCGGTCGAAGAGGCGCTCGGCGTCGCGGCGCGTCAGGAGCGACAGCCCCAGCGCGTCCGCGACCTCACGCGCTGTGCTGCGGCTTGCCGCCGCTGCGCCAGGCGGTGTGGCACCGCTCGCACACGTAGACGAACTGGAGCTTGACGGCGTCGACCTCGTTGTACAGGGTCTCCCACTTGCCGTCGCGGGCGGCGGGGCACGCCTTGTTGGGGCAGGGGATGTTATTGACGCGCGGGAGCGTCGGGTCGTGCACCAGGTGGCGCGCCAGCTGCGCGAGCTGGCGGTCGTCGAACGCGCCCTTGTCTTCCCCATACGTCGTGAAGCTGATGAGCCGCGCCTCCGTGGCCTCGCGCTCGTAGTTGCAGTTGCGGCAGGAGAGCGTGAGCGACGTCGGGTTCGTGCGCTCGTACAGCAGGTTGTCGCATCGCGGGCAGAACTCCTGCGTCATTGCGCTTGCCCCAGCGGGGGGCGCGGGAAGCTTAAGCGCTTGGCCGCGTCCGACCCGCCAATGAAGCTCCGCGTCGTCACGCTGCGCAGCCCGCGGCTGCGCGCGCGGGAGGTGTCGTGCGGGGAGGTGGTGTCGAGCGTGCAGGCGGCGGCGGCGGAGGCGGGGTGGGAGTGCGAGGCCAGCTTCTTCACCGAGCTGGACAGCGACTCGGGGCTCGACACCTCGCTGATCGAGCCCAAGCCCAAGACCGAGCTGCCCGTCATCGACGCCCAGGCGGCGCCGCTCACGCTGCCGCAGCTCTCCAACGTGCTGCGCCACCGCGAGATCATCCGCCAGACGGCGACCGCGCCCGCCGCGGACGCACCCGACTTCACGCTGGTGCTCGAGGACGACGCGCTGCGCACCGACGCCACGCCGACGCTGCTGAAGCGCTTCCTCCAGGCCGCGGCGCGCAACGCGTTCAAGGTCGACCTCGTGTTCGCGGGGCTGCCGCGCGTGACGCCGGAGGGCAAGGTCGCGCCCGACTCGCTCACGCTCAAGGACGCCGACCTCAACGACGTCGAGCTGCTGCGCCTGCAGAGCTCCTTCCTCATCCTGCCGTCCAAGGAGTCGTACTTCCTCACGCCCGCGGGGGCGAAGCGCATCTGGGAGGCGTGGAAGGACAAGATCTCGTTCCGCACCGCGGTGCAGCTGAGCTGGACCATCGCCGCCAAGAAGCTGCGCGCGTTCTACTTCTCCACCAACATGTTCGTCGACGGCTCCAAGGTGGGCTACTACTCCAACGCGTGCGCGCCCAACGGCATGCTGCTCTACAACGCCAAGTACATGCAGGTGGTGACGCTGCTGCAGAAGACGCCGCGCACGGACGCCGAGCTGCGCGAGGCGGACAAGCTCGTCGACGAGCTGGCCAAGGGGCTGCGCAACCCCAACATCATCCACCAGCGGGGGCTCATCGCCTTCCTGCGCGGGGACTACCCGCGCGCGCACGCCACGCTGCAGGAGGCGGTGGACCTGGCGCTCGCCGACGGCGCGTGCCTGAACCACATGAGCGACCTGCTCAACAACGCCATCAACGTGTGCCGCTTCGTGCAGGACGACGTGGAAAAATTGGAGTGATGGCACGTAGGATGAGCACGAGCACACGATGGCGGAGTTGCCAGTGCCCCTGGACGTGATCGCAGAAATTTTGATCCGCACGAACGACCTGTCCACGATACTCGCGTGCTGCAAGGCGCATGGCTATTTTGCCAAGGCAGTGCGACGTATTCCACGCTCCTTTTGGAACGCGGTACCTGTCCGGACCGCACAGGATCTCACGTGCATTCTGAAGTATGGACAGCCAACACAGATCGTCTTTGACAACCGCATCATACAAGATTCAAACATCGTTGCGCAACTACTTTCCTTTTCGAATTCTGTCCGAGTCGTCACACTTATATTTGTAAACAAGAATCCACTTTTATCATACACGGAGTCTACGACAGAGTTCGTCAAACAAGTATCACGTTATCCACTTTTATCATACGGTATGTCTACGACAGAGTTCATCAAAGAAGTATCGCATTACCATGATGACCTTGACTCTCTGTGTGATTTTGGTGTCGTAAACAAACTTGAACCCCACGTCGAATGGACATGGACATCGTTTGGACGCGAGCGCGAGTATACGCATACACGTGCCATCAAGGTGTGGGGTCATACAACTCGGACGCGGCGAACAGGACGTTTCAAAGCTGGGCAGCGGTAAGCAGGCCCTTGAACCTCGTCGTTTTTTTTCCCGGCGCGCAAAAATAATACAGGACGCCGAGTAGTAAACCATGACGCCCCTCGCCGAGGCGTACGGCCAGGATTTCCACGGGCCGAGTCCTACGGATTTCGCGGTGGGCGTGGCATCCCCACCCGGATGGGACGCGTACGCCTCCTAACGGCGGTCGCGGTCGTCCTTCTCCTCGCGGCGCCCCTTCGGCTCGTCGCGCCGGCCCACCACCGACCACCACGACGGCTGGTCGCGATCGCCGCGGCCGCGGTCGCGGTCACGACGGCGATCGCCCTTGGACACCCAGTACACGGCCACGGCCACCACGAGCGCGATCGCCAGCAGGACGAGGAGGAGGACGAGATCCATGCTTCTTGCTATACCCTCGTACAAAAAAAAGGAGCGTCGAAACACCCACTCCCATGCCCTGGCCGCGCACCATGCCGGTGGTGCAATTTCGCATGCCGGACCTCGACGAGGCCGCGGTCGCGGCCGCGGCAGCGGTCGCTGAAACCCGCGCGTTCTTCGAAAACCGAGCCGAGGCCGACGCCGAGGCCGAGGCCGCCGACCGGGCCGCGGTGTCGGCCGCGATCCTGCGGGAGCTGCCCATCCCCGGCCGCCGCGCGAACGCACACGTGCGGGTCGAGGCCCTGAAGGTGAACGCGTACATCCGGTACAGCCGCCGCAGCCTGCCTTCCGGCGGAGAAATCGTCCGCGTGCTGGACCTCGCCTCGGTGGAGGTGGACGAGCCGTTCCGGCGGAACGGCCTTTTCGCGTGCTTCCTCACCGCCCTCGAGGCGTTCTCGACGCAGCACGGCTTCGCCGCCTTGCGCGTCGAAAACGTGCACAGCGCGGTGCTCGCCGACGCGCTCCGTCGACGAGGCTACGCAGAACGGGAGGCGGAGGACGTCTGCTTTTGGCGCGTGGCCTAGGCCACGCGCTTCACGCCCTCGACCACGAGGAAGGCCACCGCGCCCACCGCGAGGCACCGCGCCGCGAACTTGTGCTCGCGGAGCGGCGTGCGCTCGACGAGCCCGTCCACGATTCCCTCGCCCACGGGGCTGAACACGAGGAACGCGGCCAGCGCGGCGACCAGCGCGCAGCGCACCTCATGCGTCAGGACGCGCGCCGCCAGGCCGCCGGACGACGGGGGGAACGGCACCGACGGAGCCAACGCGACGGGAGCGGTGGGGGGCGGAGGGGGAGGCGGAGGATAATAGTACTGCGGCGGCTGGGGCGGCGGTTGGGGCGGCGGCTGCTGCAGCTGCGGCTGCTGCAGCGGCTGCTGCAGCGGCGGCACCTCCTTGATCTCGTTGATCACCTCCTGGATGTAGCGGTCCGCCACCGGGTCGGACGACGCGGTGTCCGCGGACGACGCGCCGGACAGCGACGCGATGGAGGTGGACATCTACCCCGGCGCGCCCACAATTATGCGTCTTCGTTGGCCGCGCGAAGAACCACGCACCGCACTTCGGACGTCAACACCGCCCCCACCACCGCGGCGAGCGCAACGCCCGCCAGAAGCGAACCGATCCACTTCGCCGCGTGCATGTCCCCTACGGGAGCTATTTTTTCGCGAAACGAAGCGCTGTGATGAGCTCGCTCTTTTTGAGGCCGCTGTACTTGATGCCTCGGCGTCGACAGCGCTGCTGCAGCTCGACCACCGTCGCAGCACTCGCAGGCTTGGCGCGCTTTTGCGCCCCGCCCTTGATGAGGAGCGTGGGGTTGAAAATAGCCCACTCCGTTAGTGCCGTCGTGACGTTGTTATTTTGGTAGATCAGATAGATGTATTCATCATCATCCAGACGCCGGTTTATTCGGAGTATGTCATTTTTGGCCAAGTCATAAAACGTACACGGAACAATAATATTTAATTGGAAATTTTCATTCTTGAACACAAATATGGCTAAACTGTCATCATCTGCCTTATACGCAATGTATTGCTTAAGTTGCATTTGCGTGGGTCCATAATCGATTTGAAAAACCGGGTTGGTCACTGTATATAGAGTAGTTGAGCCCTCCCCTCTAAAATCAATTTCAAATGAGTCGCTTACTCGAGCGCGCGAAATATTGTTGAAAGCGTCAATAAACTTTCCAAAGTTTTCGGTATCCAACACGGATTTAAAGTAGAATTTAAACGGTTCAACGTCGTCCCGGTCGACCCCAAACCATTCCAACAACTTGGATCTCGACATTGTAATCCACTGACAAAAAAAACTCACTCTGCGGTGTAGGTATTTGCTTCACGCCGCGGTGGGGCGCAAGTCGCACACCCAGCCGCGCGCGTCGCGCACGACGTCACGGGCGCCCACGATCACGACGCCGGCGTCCCACCCGGGGTACGCGGCGAGCGCGTCCAGGACGCGCGCGGTGCCGAAGAAGCCGTGGCCGACGACGGGGCCCTCGAAGCCGTGGCCGAGCGTGCACGCCTGAAGCGCCGCGCCCGAGGCCGTCTGGAAGTGGACGACGTGGCGGGCGTCGAGCACGAAGTTGACGACGTGCGTCAGGACGGCGCCGGTGGGGCTCGACGCCGTCACGGCGTGCACCCAGTCGCCGTCGGCGACGCGGACGGGGTGGCTCGAGGTCAGGGGCACGCCGTCGACGTCGACCGTCAGCACCGGCGCGGCGCTGCGGACCACCTTGCGCACGATCGCGCCGCCCGCCAGGCGCATGCCCGGCTGGACGGCGTCGGCGGCGACGATGCCGCCGTCGACCGTGAACACGCGCGCGTCGAGGCCGAAGCAGCTCCCGCTGCCGTCGGCGTTGACGACGTTGCGCACGTAGGACGCGGCGTCCATGGGCTTGGTCGCTGCGGCCGCGACGGGCGGCGGCATCTTCGCGCACGTCTCGTAGCATGCGTTAAGCCGGCGGCGGAACAGGCCCGCGGCGCAGTAGCCCTGGCAGCCGAGGTCCTTGCTGTTGCCGGGCACGCGCTCGAGGTGGGCGGAAAGGAGCGAGGGCACGAAGTCCTTGCCCCACTTGGACCAGTTGTCGCCGTCGAGCGCGAGCATGACCTCGCCCTTGAGGTCGGCCTGGATGGGCGGCGCGTCCTCGGCGTCGAAGGCGCGCACGACGGCGCGCACGCGCTCGGCCGCGGCCACGCGGTCGAAGGCGGCCTCCTTGACGAGGTGGCGCAGGACCGCGATGCCGGCCTGGCGCTGCACCTCGGCGCGTATGGCACGCGACCCGTCGACGGCGACGTCGACGTCGGGGCGGACGACCGCGCCGCCGGGCAGCACGAGGCGCACGGCGTCGGCGCCGTCGGCGGGCACGAGCGTGTCCACCGGCTGGCCGAAGCGCACCGGGCCCAGCGGCACCGAGGTGCCGTCGGCCAGGCGCAGCGCGGCGCCGTCGACGGCCACGCTCTGCAGCGCGGCGAGGAGGTGCGCGAACACGGTGATGACCATGCTGCCGTCGAAAATGTGGACGTAGCGGGAGCTGAGGTCGCCCAGCAGCGCCGCGTTGGCGCTCGGGCCGAGCGCGATGGTCGTCACGCGGCACGCGTTGCCCGCGTCGCGCACCGCCTTGAGGGCCGCGCGCTCGCCCTCCGCGGGCGAGGACGAGGCCTCGCCGTCGGTGAGCAGGAACACGTGCGCGCGGGTCAGCTTGGCGTGGGCGAGGCCGCACTTGAGGCCGTCCCACAGCTCCGTGCCGCCGAACGGGACGATGTTCATGACCGCGGCCACGGCCTGGCGGCGCGAGGCCGGCGTCATGGCCGCGGGACCGAAGACGCACTCCGTCTCGGAATGGAAGGTCACGATCGTGAGGCTCGCGCCGTCCTCCATGCACGCGATGACGGCCTCGAGCGCGCGCTTCACGATCTCGAGGCGCGTGTACGGGATCTCGCCGTTGAGGTTGGCGAGGCCGCCCATGGACCCGGAGCGGTCGAGCACGATCACGAGGTTCGCGGGCGCCGCGGGCGCGCCGTCGGCGGGCGGCACCACCGACGCGAGCGCCTGGGCGGAGTCGCCAGAGCGAAGCACGCGAAGGGACGCCATGGAAGCCATGGAAGCCATGGAAGCCATGGATAGTGCGGGTGGAACGCGCGCCCACTCCAATTTTTTGATGTTTTACGTTTTACGTTTTTTTCGCTCGGTCGGACAATGCGCCTGCGGTTCGCGTGGCGGTCGGTGCCGCCGCCGCACGCGCCCTTCGGCGAGTGCGCGGGCTTCGCGGACTGGGTCGCCGGCCGGGCGATGCGCCGCCTCGTGACCGTCGTCGCGCACGACGTCGACGACGCCGGCGCGGAAGCGGTGACGGTGGACTACCACCACGACGGGCCCGCCGACTGGCGGCCCGACGCCACGCTGAGGCGCGCGATGCGGCAGCTGGCGGCGATGCGCCTGCACCTCGCGCCCGGGTTGCCCGCGCCGGTGCGCGTCGACCACTGGGCGTTCCCCGAGAAGCGCGCGCTGCCGCGCCGCCCGGGCGACGCCGTGGGGCCCGAGCACGTCAACGGCGGGTGCACGCGGCGCGGCGACACCATCCACTGCTTCCGCCAGGAGCAGTACCCCAAGGTGTGGCTGCACGAGGCCGCGCACGCCTTCGGGCTCGACCACGCCGACACCCCGGCGTCGCCGGCGCGCATGCGCGCGCTGCGCGCGCTGCTGCCGATGCCGCTGCCGCCGGACGCGCCCCTGCGCCCCAGCGAGGCGTGGGCCGAGCTGGTCGCGGAGGCGTACTCCACCGCGTGCCTCACGCGCTCGGCGGTGGGCTCGGCGCGGTGGCGCGCGGCGTGGGCCAAGGAGACCCGGCACGCCTTCGAGCAGGCGGGCGCGCTCCTGCGCCACATGGGCGCGCAGTGGCGCGAGCAGACCAACGCGATGGCCTACTACGTGCTCAAGACCGCGCTCATGCTCGCGCCGGAGGCGTGGTCGCGCGTCCGGTCCGGCGACGACCTCGTGGCGCTGCTGATGGAGCGGCTGCGCCACCCCGACTTCGTCGACCGGCTGCGGCGCGGCGCGGCGAGCAAGCCCGCGAAGGACCGCAACTTGCGCATGACGCTGCGCGCATGACCGGGTTTGACTTTTTTCGAGTCGGAAACAGGCGCGCGTGACCTGCAACAAAGTTCATTTTCCACGGACCCCTCGATGGACGCACTCACGCCGTGGACGCATCCTCCGGCCGTGCACGTGTTCGGCCCTGGCGTGGCCAAGTGGGGTATCGATTACTCGTTCAAGCACGTGGTGCTCGACGCGCTTCAAGACATCGACGAGGAGGAGGACGAGTTCAACCGACAGTACGCGAACAAAATGCGCGCGCTCCGCGAGCACGGCGAGCGCATGGTGCGCGAGAAGACGGCGTCGCTCGGCGACTTTGTAACGATGACTTACGATTCGTGCAGAAACGCGTCGCTCGTCGGCTTCGTCGTCGGGGAAAATGGCCTGATCGTCGACACGCGCACGTTCGTTCAAATCCGTTCGGAGTCCCTGGCGCCGCGCATGATGCTTCCCGCACAGCTGGTACCTGCCGACGCCAATCCTGTCCGCTTGTTTATGCCGCTGTTTCACTACAGCTATTACATCGCGACCGCCGCGGTGTGTCTCCCGAACGACAGCGCGCTCTTGCGCATGCTCGGGGTGGCTCCCGTGCGCGACCACGAGGTCGTCATGATGGCGGTGGACCACGACTGGTTCAGCTGCTGGGACGACGTTCGCTATGCCGGCCACCCCATAACCCGCCTGATCCAATGGGCGCAGCGCACCGGCATGCCGATGAGCCGAGGCCTCTGTTTGAGCATGGTCCCGACCACCACCGTTCGAACGAGCTTCTACGATCACTTCGACAGCCTCATGAACAGGGCGCCGTTGTTCGCGTCCAACGACGGGCTTCGCTGGATCGACGGCGACGGTGCCGTGCGCTACGTCGTGTACCTGAACAACGATCCGCGCGACCCCCCGACGAGGCCCAGGTCCGCGTGACGAAGCGGACCGATGCGTTTCGCGCGGAGCTCAATGAAGTTTTTTTTAAATAAAAAAAGGATTCCCCCCCCCCCCTCCGTCGGGAGAAACCATTCGTATGAACCGCATGGACGAGTACCTCCGCGTGGAAGAGGCGCTCGTGCACAACCGAAACCAGCCAGCGCGACAGGTCGAAAACATGCTGTGGCATCGCATCGCGGCGCTGCTCACCAACCGCGAGGCTGCACGGTTCGCGCCGGTCAACCGCTATTTCAACATGATCGTGCGCACGCGCAAACGCACGTACCGCCACAGCGAAGCCGAAGCGCGTCTGCTGGTCGACCTCGTCCCGTACCGAACCTCCCGGGTCGTGGTGGACGAGCTGACGCGTTTCGCGCGTTTCTTCGTCGTGTGCACGGCGTGCGCGGGCACCCGTGGGGACCAGTGGCGCATGTGGCGGCTGCCCGCGTGCGATCACCCCGTGTGCGCGGCCTGCTGGACCAACAGCCATTCGGACAAGGTGACCACAACGTCGCGCGCGACCACGAACTACCACACGTGGAGCATGTACTACCTTCGATGCGGCGCGTGCGGCGTGTGCAACGCGATGGACACCGACGACTTTAGTCCGGATGAGGAAAACGCACATCACCTCGATTGCCGCCAAGTGGACGCGTTGCTCCCCCTGCGTCTCACCACCGCCACCACCCCTATCCCGCTCGGTCAACAATTCATGAAAAACGACGTAGAATTGTCGGACGAGGACGAGGAGGACGAGGACGAGGAGGAGGAGGAGGAGGAGGAGGAGGAGGCGACCCCCCTCCCCGCCGAGCCGCCGAGCCCCGAAGAAACGCGCCTCGCGCACCGCATCCGCGACGTGGCGGACCGGTTCCGGCGGTTGCACGTCTACGCGTTTGACCGCTACAAGAGCGAGAGCATCATCCGCCCCATCCGGGTGGAACTCACGCGTTACGCGCGGTGGCTCTCCGCGGCGATGGACAGCGAGATCCGGACGTCGGGCAAGTTCGCTTGGATCGCCAAACCCTCTTAAACGTGAGCATTTTTACGCGTAATCAAATGGGGTTCGCCGTGCACGTCGTGTCGCACGACGCCGACTTCATCGCGGCCTTCGCCGCCCATTTTCAAGGGGTGCCGCACGTGTCGTGGTCCGTCGGGGACGTGTGCGCCGTGCCGACCCAGGGACGCGCGTTCCTCTCGCCCGCGAACTCCATCGGCTTCATGGACGGCGGCATCGACTTCGCCTACAGCCGCGTCATGTTCCCGGGAGTAGAGCGGCAGGTCATGGCCAAAATCGCGAGCCTCGGACGCGTCACCGCGCTGGGCCGGCCGTACCTCCCGGTGGGGTCCGCCATCGTGGTGCCTCGCCCGCGAGAGGGGTCGGCGCTGGTGAGCGCGCCCACCATGTTCCTGCCGCACGACGTGTCGGACACGCAAAACGCGCGCCACGCGTTCACGGCCGCGCTCGCCGCGACCGAGAACCCCGACATCCACACGCTGGTGGCGACGGGGCTGTGCTGCGGCTACGGGCGCATGCCCGTCGACGCCGCGGCCGCGCAGATGCGAGGGGCATACGACCGCTTCGCGCGGGGCGAGCGACCGCCCCAGATCGCGGGACACGACGACACGTGCGCATACCTCACCGCGCCGTGCGACTCGGACCTGGAGCACGACACCCGCGAAGTCACGGTCAAGGAGCTCTACCTTTGATCGAATTATTTTTTAGGACTCGGGGAGTAAGGAGGCATGCCGTACCAATTCAAGTTTCGGTGGCCCCACGGCGAGTTCGCGTGCCCGCTCCAATGCGAGCGGTGCGTCGAAAAAAACAACTCCAACGGCCAGCGCTGCAAAGCCAAGACGTGCATCGGCACCCCGTACTGCTGGCAGCACCTGCTGCACAAGCACCACCTGCGCATCAAGCCGTCCACCATCCCGGAGGCGGGCAAGGGCCTGTTCGCGATGGGCAAGGCGGGAGACCGCGCCGTGTTCTCGAGGGACAAGCCCATCATCGTGTTCGACGGCGAGTGGATCAACCGCGCCATCAAGGAAAAGCGCTACGGAGAGGACGACGACACGACGGCGCCGTACACGATCGAATCCGACGACGGGATAGAAGACGCCGCGTGCCACCGGGGGACGGGCGCGATCGCGAACCACAGCCGCGACCGGCGAAGCGTGAACGCCAAGATCGACTACGACGAGGAGGCCAAGCGCTACGTGCTCATCGCGCTGAAAAACATCGCCCATGACACCGAGATCTTCGTCAACTACGGCACCACGTACCGCTTCGACGAGCCCGGCGTCGCCCACAAGACGGGACGCGTGCGTACTTAGCCCGTTTTCGTGAACGCGTCGTTCACCGCGTGGTAGGCCGAGTACAGGTCGTCCTTGATGCGCTTCACGGGGTCCGCCGCGACGGTGTAGCCGAAGGCCTCGCCCACGCCGCGCTCCACGGCGCCGCGCAGCGCGCGAAGCTCGCCCGCAACCGCGTGGTAGGACTGAATGTAGTACCAGTTCACCGCCAGGATGGCCGCGACGACGACGAGCCACAGCAGCTTCATTACACTCAAACACACAAAAAACGAGTCGCGTCACTCCCTCACGTGACGGTTGCGGCAGCGGACGCCGCCCCCGTCGCCGAATATCGCGTTCGACTTCGACGTGTGGATCACGTTGTCCGTGATATCGCACGCGGCCTCGGGGTCCACGGTCACGCTGCCGAAAATGGTGCAGTGCGTGAGCGTCGCCGCCGCGAGGAGGGGCGGCATCGGTCCGCCGCGGGAAAGGAAGGAGACGACATGCACGTGTTCAAGGTCGGGGCCGTTCTCAATGGATATCCGGCACCGCGTCATGTGCGGGGTGCTGCCTGTCCACGCAAACACCGCGATGTTGGCGACGCTCACGAGGGTGCAGGATTGGATCCGCACGCGCTGCACCTCGGGAAGAATGTTCAGCACGATGTCGGGCGCCCGGAGGTGGATGCCATCCAAGGTGCTCCCGTCCGAGCCCTCGACCACGCTGATGTGCCTCGCCATGTCGCAGCGCGCCTCGTTGCGGCCGAAGAGGTGCACCCTCTTGTTCATCACCAGCATCCTCCGCCCGGGCCACACGAACGCCCCAGGCTCCAGCAGCACGGTGCCCCCTTCCGGGCACCGATCCAGCACACGTTGAAGGGTGCGCGCGGCGTCCGGCGCGACCGTGAGAAAGAAGCCTGCCTCGGGTTCCGACACGGTCCCGTCGTCGGCCACGCGCGGCAAGTAACCGGAACGCGCCTCTCGAACCACGTCGCGAAGGCGCACACACACGCGCGCGAGGGGCGCAATATCGCGAAACGTGGGGAGGCGTTTCGCGACGGCAACCAACAGATCCTGCGGAAGGGCCAGCAACATTCTTCCTCCGCGTCCCTCCCTCTCCTCCTTTTTTTCCCCCGCCGTGGACGACGGTGCTGGCCTAGCACGTGGCTGACATCGGGGGCGCCGCGGGCCGCCGGCACACCAGCCGCGGCGCCGGCGCGAGCGCGTACACCGCCAGCATGCCCGCCGCGAAGCCGATGCAGAAGGCGTCCACGTCCGCGAGCGCCAAGAAGCCCATGGCCTACTTGGCCGCCCCCTTTTCTTTTTTCGCGGGCGCCCAGTCGAAGTCGAAGGCGCTCACCGGCCACGACCGCGGCACCAGGAGCACGGCGGGCGCGCGCGTCGCGGGGGACTTGCGCCGCGCGCCGTCGTACTCGGCGTACACGCGCGCCACGGCCTCGCGCGCCACCTCGGACGACGCGAGCAGGGCGGCGCGCTCGGCGTCGATGGCCGCGACGGACGCGCGCGCGTGCGCCGCCACGTCCGCGGCCTTCACGATCTCCGGGAGGTCGGCGGTGCCGATGGCGCGAATCAGCGCCGCGTTGGCGAGGGCGACCGCCGCGCGCGCCGCCGGCTCGCGCGCGTCGAACCACGCGCCGCCGCCCATTGCCCACGCCGTTCATTATTTTTGACGCGAACACGGGGGACCCCCAAAAAAATTCGGCATAAGGAAGGGGCCCGCACGGAGGGGCATGCCATTCCCGGCCCTCGCCACGCAAGAGGAGTTCGACGCGGCCGCCGCGGCGCACCCGAAGCTCGTCATCGACGCGTCCGCGGAATGGTGCGGCCCGTGCCGGCAGATGGCGCCGGTGTTTGAGCGCGTCGCCGCGACGCGCCCCGACCTCGCTTTCTTCTCCATGGACGTGGACGCCGCGCAGGCCCTGGCGTCCGCCCTCAACGTCACCGCGCTGCCGACCTTCCTGTTCGTCGTCCAGGGCGTCGTCACGGACACCATCATCGGGGCCAACCGCACGCGCCTCGAGGCGGCGGTGCGCGCCTTCTGAACCGGCTTAAGACGGCGGCCCTCCCCCGGATCCAGCGATCCCACTCGCGAGAAGATGCCTCCCAAGAAGGCCTCGACGTCCCGACGCAAGCCGGCGGCGGCGCCGCCGCCGGCGCCGCCGCCGGCGCCAGAGGCCGCCGCCTCGTCGGAGACGACGGCCGCGCCCCCGGCGCCCGCCGCGCCGCCGGCGCCCCCGACACCGGCGCCCGCCGCGCCTGCCGGGCCCCAGGTCGTCCTGCACCTGTCGCACGCGGCCGTCGAGCCGACCGCGGACGAACCGGCGGCGCAGCCCGTCCCGTTCGGCGACGACATGCTGGGCCTCATGGCGCCCGCGGCGCCGCCGACCGCGACGCCGGACGGGCCCGTCGTGATGGCGGGCTTCGAGGCCGCGTGGCCGCGCTCCACCCAGCACGCGTGCTGGTGGTGCTGCCACGCCTTCGACGGCGTGCCCGTCGGGCTGCCGGTGCGCCTGTCGTGCGGCGTCTTCCACTGCACCGGCATCTTCTGCAGCCTCGAGTGCGCGCTCGCGTACAACCGCCGCGAGCGCCACGGCTTCGAGGCCGAGGACAGCGCCAACCACCTGCAGTGCATGGCGCGGCTGTTTGGGCGCACCGCGCCGCTGCGCCCCGCGCCCGAGCGCTGCATGCTGCGCCTCTTCGGCGGCTCGATGCGCGTGGAAGAGTTCCGCGCCGCGCACGGCGCCGAGACGCACCTCTGCCTGTACACGCCGCCGATGCACGCGGTGGTGCCGGCGGTCGAGGAGATCTCGTCGGCGACCGGCGGCAACCGCCGGCCCGACCAGCGCATCCCGCTCGACCTCGCGCGCATCCACCGCGCCAAGCAGCAGACGAAGGCGCGCGGCGGCGCCGCCAAGAACACGCTCGAGGCGGCGATGCCCAACCTCAAGGTGGTGCCGAACCCGACGGGCGAGGGCCCTTCCGGCGCCAACGCCGGCGCCGGCGCCGACGAGCAGGGAGGCAGCGGCAGCGCGCTGGACTTTTGACTGCTTTTTGCTTTCTTTTTTCGCCGTTGTCCATAAAAATGCCATGTTACGCGGCTTTCAGTAGCGCGATGACGCGCCGGCCCGGCATCGCCTCGGGGAACGCGGGCATGCGGTCCACGGTCTGCGCCTCGTGGCTCCGGAGCGACAGCACGAACGCGACCTGGTCCGACGTGGCCGCGCCGCACGTCACGCGGTAGCCGGCGTCCCAGCGCCGATGGATGCCCTCGGAGGGGTACACGAAGTCGAGCTCCACCGCCTGCGTGACGATGTCCGTAGCGCAGGTCATGACGACCGCCCAACTCGACGGGCCCGCCGCCAAGGCGGTGACGCGAAAGCCGTCCTCCCACTGGCGCCGGATCCACGCGAAGGGAAACTCGCCGTCCGCCAACAACGTGGTTTGCCGCCCCAAGGGCGTGCCTTGGTCCATGACGACGAGGAGCTCGGCGTCGACCATCGCCACGGACGTGATGTGGTAGCCCTGCGCCTCGCGCGCCTGGATCCACGACTCCGAAAAGCCGACGCCGTGCGTCCACGCTTGCCGCGGGTGCGCGTCGACCTCGACCGCGACCGCCGACGCGAACGCCGTCACCTTGCCGGCCGCGAAGAGCTGCGGCAAGGCGTCGAGGGACACGAGGGGATGCATCTGCTGCGAACCCGGACCCGCCTCGCTCACCACCATCCACTCCTCCGCGCGCCTCCGCTTTCGGAGGACGCGCGGAGGCGGGCCGAACATGGCCCGCAGTTCCGCGTACGGAGGATCGGCGTCAAAGCGCAGAGACATGACCGCGTCGTGAAAGCGACGCAACGCGGTCGGCAGGCGAAACGTCGCCTTCGCCTTCATGCGCCCCACCGCGTTCCAGTCGTCGTCGTCGCCCCACGGGAGCCGCCCCCGCAGCAGGTAAACCAGCGAGTAAAACAGGCTCGCGAGGTCGTCGCGCCGCGAGGGCGTGCGGCCCAGGTGGGCGTGCAGGGACGCGTACCGAGCGGTGCCGTTGAAGCAGCCCGGACGCTGGTCGTACGCCTCCTTCGTCCATCGCCGCGCGAGGCCGAGGTCCACGAGGCACACGCGGTCCCGATCCTGCACCATGTTCTCGGGCTTGACGTCGCCGTGGATGTATCCCGCGGCGTGGAGCGCTTCGAGGGCGTTGAGCGCCCCGATCGCGAGGCGCGCGACGCGCGCCGGCTCCAGCTTGGACTTCTTCGCGCCGCGTAGCAACGCGAGCAGGCTCGGGCCCATGAGGTCCATGCCGAGCACGCGAAGGCCGTCGTCGACTTTCCCGTAAAAGTACACCCACGGAAGCCCCGACACGCCCTCTTTTGCGGCGTCAAAGTACGCGCTCGCTTCCGCCACCATTTCCACCCCTCCGAACTTGAGCGCGATTCGAGAGGGGTATCCGTCGTCCGCGCCTTCGCCGCCGTCCCGAACACCGATGGCCACGTGGCCGAACTTGCCGCTGCCTATCTTGCGCCCCACGACATAGGGGGGAGCATCGCCGATGGCGACGCGAGGAGGGAGCACCATAGACTTGACTGTTTGGAACACGAGATCAATCTCCTTTTTTTTAGGGTTTGCCACTCCTCACCACCATGCCTCCCATGCCTATCGTGCACGCCTTCTACCAGCTGTACACTGCGGCCGATCGGACCGTCCCGCGCGAGCTGCGCGGGTACAACCGGTTTCGTTTCGGCATGATCTACAAGACGCGGGATTTAATTATCTCCGCCGACACGTGGGCCCTCGACGATGAGGGGGACACCCTGGACACCGTCGACGCGCTCGTCGACGGGCGACTGGCGATCGAAGACTGGCGCGCGGTCAACATGCCCGAACGCGAGTCCGTCCTCACCCTGCTGCGAACCCTCGTGACGGAGCTGTCGCTGCTCGACCACGTGGCGCGCTTCCTGGACCCGCCGTCCGTCGCCGACATCGCCACGTGGAAGGGCCGCATCACGCCGGTCTTCCTGGCGGTGCGCGCCAAGGTCGACGCGCTCCGCGCGGCGCGAGCCGCCGTCTTCGACGGAACGACCTCGCAGTTTGACCTCCTACTCGCCCTGGACAAGTTCATCGACGAGGCCGACGACCTCGTGATGCCGCTCTACCACGGCCGCACATACGGCATGGAAGACCCCGATGTCCATGACGACCACGACGGCACGTTCGAACTCGAAGCCGAAAAGCTGCGCATGACGTTCGGATGGGGGTTGATGGACGACGGCGAGAGCATGGTCCCCATCCAGCGCGCGCTCGACGAGGGCCACGCGGGCGCGCTGCTCGCGCTCAACGACCTCGACATCGAGGCCGTCCACCACACGCTGACGATCGTGCGCGCCCAATTCCAGCGCATCCTCGAATGCCTCGAGCCCGTGTCCACCGACACCGTCCGCGTGAGCGAGCTCCGCGGGCGCGTCGAGCAGGTCATGGCGCGCATCACGCCGCTCATCGACGCCGTCCACTCCCGCGTGGCCGCCATCCGCGAGGAGGAAGCGAAGCGGAGGTCGGACATTGCAAAACGCAAGGCCGCGGCCAAAAAGCCGAAGCAAAAAAAGTAGAAAGGACGAAATTATTCATATAAGTTACATTCGCCATGAACACGCTTCCGGATGCGGTGATGTGCGCCATTCTGGCGCGGACGGACGAAGACACCGTGATCAACGGGCGGAGACGCTCGCTCGCCACACCGGGAAACAGCTCCATCATCTCCGCCGGCGCGTGCGCGTGCGCGTGCGCGATGCGTTCGTTACAGCGGTGTTTAAAATAAAATGGGACACTAATGCGCACTGCAAAATACTCATGTTTTAGTTTTGTAAATTTTAATCATCGTCGACAACATGAGATTTTTTACGTTCATAAATTTTGTTGGGCGATATTTTGGGAAAAATTACAATCTGATTTTATAAATGTAATGGAATTTACATTAAATTTACTGTCCCATTTTATTTGGGAAACCGTGTACGGCGGTGAATCGCTCGCTGGCGATCCGAGGCGCGAAGTCAGGGCGCTCGGGGCGCTCATGCAACGCGTCCCGTCACCATCAAGGGACGTCACGCGTTGAATCCAATGGGCATTGCGGCCCCTTGGTGCGTCCGCACGTCGGATGCGTTGGCGTGAAATGCGGTGCCGGTGACGTCGACGTCGCACGGCCCCTTCACCCGCAGGCCGGTCCTGTTGCTCTGGACGCGGTTTCCCTCCAACACCGCGACCGCGCCTCCACACACGCCTTCAACCGACACGCCGATGTCGCTGTTGTCCTGAATGGTGTTGTCGCGCAGATGTACGCGAATGAGGCCGCCGTGCGTGTCCAACACACCGTACGAGTGGATCTGCACCCCAGTCTCGTTGTGGTGGACGTTGCACGACGCGAGGGTAACGTGACTTTGAACCCGGTGGTCAAACGCGAACACAGACACGCCAACGCCGAATGCCGACACGTCGCACGCCACGAGCTCGACGGTCCCCGCACCGTCGAGGCAGGCAATCACACCAACGGATGTCTTGTTGCCTGCGCCGACGAGGCGGCACTCGATCATCCGAAGCAATACGACGTTGCGGTCGCACCATATTTTGTGGAGGCTGTTCTCGTTGGCGATGTGTGTCGCGTCCACGACGCACCGCGTGAGCACGAGGTGGCTGCGGCCTGTGACGAAGACCGCCGCGTCGTTGGCCAGGGGTCGAAACGTGACGCCGTCGATGGTGGCGCGGGCGTTGGTGACGCGTAGTAAGTAACGCTCGTTTTGGGGCGGCGGCGTCGCGGTCACGACGACGGCGGCGCCGCGTCCAAACACGTAGACCGTGCGATGTGCCGCGATATGCACCGTGAGGGCGACATGCTCGCCGGGGCGCAGCAGGACGCAGCCGCCGTCGGGCACGGCGTCGAGCGCGGCCGCGCGCTCGGCGTCGGTCGCGTCTGCGCGCAACTCGGCGTCAAAGGTGCCTGATGCGGGCTCGAGCGCTTCGCCTGCGCGCGTCAGGCGAACGGCGCGAAACCATCGGCTGAACGGCAACCCCTCCGCGGAAGAGGGGCTCACGCACGCCGCACGCGCGGCCTCCCGTCCGTCCGGGAGCGCGCCCATGATTTTGCCCCAGAGGCACGACGGTGGAAGGCTGTCCATCGCGGGATGTGGGGAGTGCACGACAAAATAACGCTTTTACATCTGCTGTGGAGCGCGCTTAAAAATAATAATTGGGGTCGAATTCGACCATGGTGAGCACGAAGGGGTTAAACCCACAATGTCGTCCGCCATCGTGGTGGCGCGCTACAACGAGAGCGTCGACTGGCTGGCGAGCGAGTGGGTGCTGCCGGACGGTAGTTCTACCTGCAGGCCAACTACGAGGGCGGCCGCCCCCGTGGTGTTCGAGGACAACCAACGTCTCCATTTTTACCCCCGATGCCGCTGCCGATTGCGGACCGAATACGCCGCGAGTGCGCCGGCCACGTGCACGTCTCGGCCCGGCCCGTGTCCCCCAACACGATCGCGGCCCTGGTGCGCCAGGTCGCGGGCCCGTCCCGGCTCAACTGCGTTGGGGTGCGGGAGCCCGGCGTGTGGGCCATGCTGTCCGTCGGCGACGGGTCCGTCGAAATCACCCGGATCGAGTGCGACGAGGCCGTTCGCGGGACGGGCCGGTTTGTGGCGTTCGTGAACACCGTGGCGGCCGCGTGCCGCGTCCTCGGCCGCGCGCTCGTCCTGGGCTGCGTGGAGAGCGACAGGCTGCGGACGCTCGTGCGCCGTCACCGCGACGTTTGGCGCCGGCTGCCGTCCGACCCCACGTCCTACGAGTTTGTGCGGTGAAAATTGGATTCATTGGAGGTTTGCGGTTGCCGCCCGCCCCCTCCTCCCCACACCATGGTGCAACACCCGCACCCGCCGCCCGACGCCGAGTTCTGGGAAGGCGCGTGCGCGGAAGTGTCGGTGCAACGCGTTCGCCACGGAACGGTGTTCGAATACCTGGGGGTTCCCCTGTACGTGCACGAACTGCGGTACGGCGCCGTCGTCATGCTGATGCAGGAGGCCCTCTCCCGGCGCACGCTCGCCCAATTGAAACGCGCGGACAGCGTGGACGATCCCACGCTTCCGTACGTGTTCGAGCGCTTGTACCGGGAGCCCTCGTGGCCGCCGGTGCCGCCGCCCTCACCCGGCGTCTGGTACACGGCCGCCGCGACGTCCCCGAGCTACGTGTACGACGAGTGACGCGCACGCGGTGTTTTTTTTGGGGGTTAAACGCAGCGCCGCCCACCCCCTCCATATCAAGATGGGGCTCATCCTCGAGGTCAAGACGGTGCAGGCGAGCGCCTTCAAGACGCTGGTCGAGTCGCTCAAGGACGTGCTGCTCGACAGCACCTTCGAGTTCGACGACGGCGGCATGAAGCTCGTCGCGCTCGACTCGTCGCACGTCGTGCTGGTGCACCTGCGCCTGGACGCCGACAAGTTCGACACGTACACGTGCAGCAAGAAGCTGCACGTGGGCATCAACATGATCAAGCTGTTCACGCTGGTGAAGACGGTGTCCAACAACGACACGCTCACGCTGTTCGTGGACGACGCCGACATCAACCACCTGGGCATCCGCATCGAGAGCCCCGACAGCAACCGGCGCACCACGTACATGCTCAACATGCTGGACGTGGACGCGGTGCAGATCGACGTGCCGAGCGTCGACTTCTCGACGTCGGTCACCATGGACAGCGCGGTGCTGCTCAAGCTCGTGCGCGACATGCACTCGCACGCCGAGCGCGTGTCCATCTCCAGCGTCGACAACAGCCTGTACTTCAAGTGCAAGGGCGACTTCTGCTCGCAGGAGACGGTGCTGGGGCCGTCCAACGGCCTCACCATCACCACTACGGCGGAGTCGGGCATCGTGGAGGGGACGTTCAGCCTCAAGTACCTGCAGCTCTTCACGCGCTGCACCAACCTGAGCCCCTCGGTGGAGCTGTTCTTGGCCAACGACTTCCCCATCTGCGTGCGCTACTCGGTCGCGGGGCTGGGGTCCATCAAGCTGCTGCTGGCGCCGCTGTCGAACGAGGCCTAGGTATTTTAAAAATAATTCGACCATTTTTTAGGTAGTGCCCTTGGTGCAAACGTCGAACGTCTTGTATTTTTCGTCGACAACTATGTCGAACCGCTGCCGCAGCTCGTCCATCACGCGATCGACGCCGACGTAGGTGGTGCACAGCATCACCAGCGACCCGGTCACTTCGCGTGGAACACGCGATACGGCGCATGGATGGTTCACGGCGGCGATGTGTGGGAGGATGGTGGCGCCTGCGATTTCCGCATTGTCCATCACCACCGTCGTGATGTCTGTGTCGAGAAGAACGGTCGCGCGAGGCGACGCGGCGCGATGGTACGCCACGTCTTTCTCGGTGGACGCAATAATGAGTGTCCCCGTTCCGTCCCCGATCATCGACGAAAGGGCGGTGCTTTTTCCAGTGCCTCGTTTTCCCACGAACACGCGCATTTTATGGTTCAAGTTGTTCATTTATATGGGGGTTTCCAAAAATTTGGAGTAGTGATGACCGCATTCCAAAACTTAAAAAGGGATGGGGACGATGGACGGCATTCAATCGGCAAGTCATCATCACTGTAGTGGAAGTAGAGAAGTTCCGTATGGAGCGCATACAATGGCTCGCTGCCTAAACGAATCGACCATGGCATCCCATTCGCAGCAAGACATCGAAGTCCTTTGTATTCGACGCCCTCCTTGACATTGACACGGACATCGTAGAAATGAACGCAGACGCGGGTTTTTACGTGGACAGCAGCGGTTGGGCCGCCGGACCCTCGGCGTCGTAGCGGACGCACGCGTGCACGAAGGCGTGCGCCGCGCCCATGTTGCACGCGAGGCCCACGAAGAAGAAATCGACCTGGCACATCTGCAGGCGGATGCCCACGAGCGCCGTGACGGCGGTGAAGCAAATGGTCGCCGACGTGGCGGCGTGGAGGGTGGGGGCGTCGGTATTTTTGGCGACGTACGCGGGGAGCACGACCTCGAGGTTGACGACCGTGAGGCACGCCGACGCGACCTGGTACGCCATGATCGCCCAGTACAGACCCCAGTTGTCGATCTTGGTCATGAACACCTGGTTCTGGCCCGTCGGCCCCACCGCGAAGAAGGGGTCGCGCGACGCGCCGAGCGCGAACATGCCCGCGACCACGAGGGCCGACCACGCCAGGAGCGTCGCGGCGCACCGGGCAACGAGCGTCGTCATTCTCCCTCCCCTCGTCGTCGGAAAAAGCGTCAGGCCGCCGCCGCCGCCGCCGCCGTCGCCACCACCACCCACCAGACGCCGTGCGGGACCATCCGGCGCGGGCGTACGTCGGGCCGCGACGCGAGGTGCTCGTCCACGGCGGCGGTCGCGCCGTCCCAGAAGCCGTAGTCGTCCTGCGTGACCACGCCCCCGCGCGACACGCGCGGCGCGAAGCGCTCCAGCTCGAACCGCGTGCTCTCGTACCAGTCGGTGTCGAGGCGCAGGAAGGCGATGACGGGCGGCACGTCCTCGTCCGCGGTCGCGCACACGTCGCCCACGTGGTACGTCAGCATGGCCTCGGGGTAGCCCGTGAGCGCCATGTTGGCCTTGACCTCCTCCAGCGGGCTCCGGCTGAGGACGGCCGGCGACGCCATGTCCGGGGCCGCGCCGTTCCGCCCGTCGCGCTCGGTGGGCGGCGTCATCCCGGCGAAGGTGTCGTACAGGTGCACGCGCCGGTCGGTCACGCCCAGCTGCCGCAGCTTGGCGGCCATGGCCATGACCATGGCGCCGCGGTACACGCCGATCTCGACCAGGTCGCCGGGCACCCCGCCGCGCACCACGCGCTCCACGGCGTCCAGCACCTGGCGCATGGCCTCGTCGTGGAACTCGCTGCGGGAGCGCACGAGCGCCATGATGCCGGCGTCGTCGAGCGCCTGCGCCTGCGCCTGCGCCATTGCGCGAGGTCGAGCGGGGACACCTTAACCCTTTCGTTTACATCCGAGGTGGAGCGCGCTTAAAAATAATAATTGGGGTCGAATTCGACCATGGTTAGGCCGCGGCCTCGTCCTCGGCCACCTGCGCCTGCAACGCGCGGAACCGGTCCATGGCCGGGTTGCACTTCGGGTGGATCTTGCACAGCGCGTAGCGGTCGCGCTGGCGCCGCGCCGCCTCGAACACGGAGGCGTCGCGGCAGCAGTAGAAGTCGCTCTCCATCCACTGCGTCAGCACGACGCCCGCGAACAGGGGCTCCCCGCGCGCGGCCGCGTACGCGACACCCACGGTCTGGATGTACAGCTCGTTCAGGGGGTATGGCGCCGAAGCCACGCCGGAGTCCATGGCGGTGAGGTCGATGACGTCCGCCATCGCGGCCTCGGGCACGAGCGTGCCCGACAGCTGCCCGCCCCCGATGCGCGTCAGCCCCCGCTTGGCCATCCACGCCAGGAGGCGCGGGTCGCGCGCCGCGTGCGGCCACCACCAGTCGCGCTCGTTTCGCGCCTCCTCCATGGCCATCGACGTCCGCGCCTCGGCCGGCGCCAGGGCGCTGACGCACACGGCCGACTTGGGGAACGTCGCCCACCGGATGCGCCGGAAAAACAGCGTCGAGCCCGACAGGAACAGGACGCGGTCGAAGCGCGCCACCTCGTACGCGTACACGACGTTGCTGACGAAGCCGTACAGCAGCGGCACGGTGTGCGTCGTCGTGATGGGGACCCACCGCGGGTTGATCCACACGTTCGGCGGCAGCGCGTTCTCGTCCAGCGCCACGTCCGCGCTGTTGACGTGGACCACGATGCAGCAGTCCGGCACGTACTCGTTGATGTTGCGCACCTGGTCCGCGAAGAACTGCGGCTCGTCGTGGATGCACACGCTCACCAGGCACTCGTAGTGCGGGCGCTTGGCGCGAAACGTGAGCGGGCGGCTGCCCATGCCCAATACGCTTCACTTTTATGCGGACCGTTTGGCCGATGGTGTGCAAAAATACGTCTCACGGTGCAGCAGCCGCAGCCGCAGCAGCCGCAGCGTCGCGGAGGTCGACGTACACGCCGGGGCGCGCGCAGCGCGCGGCACGTAAGCGCGGCGTCACCATCCCGTTGCCGGCGATGAACAGCCCGCGCAAGGGAGTGAGGAGGCCCAGCACGTCCGCCAGCCCGTCGCCGAGCGCGCACCACGCGGCGTCGTCGTCCGGGTTGGGGTCGCGGTTGGCGGCGACGGAGAGCATCACGAGGCTCCGGTTCGTCCTCAGCGCGCCGACGAGGGCAGCCACGCCGCCCAGTCCCAGCGCGTTGCGGGAGACGTCCAGCTTCTGCAGGGCGCACCCGTCCCTCTGCAGCGCGGCCGCCAGCGCGGCCGCGCCCATCGGCCCGATGGCGTTGACGGCGAGGCGGAGGTGGATCAGCCTCGGCAGGAGCGCGAACGCGGCCGCGGCACCGTGGCCGAGGCCGCAGTCCACCACGGAAACGGCGGTCAGGTGCGGGGCCGCGGCCGCGGCGTCGGCCAACACGCGCGCGCCGTCGTCGCCGAGGGCGTGGCCGTCCAACGAGAGGCTGCAAAGGAGGGCCGGAAGCGCGGTCAAGCCGCGCGGCCCCAGGGCCCCCGCGGGCACCCCTCCGTTCGAAACGCGTCGCCGCGTCATATGCTCGACGTCGTCCATCGGGAGCGCCCCGAGGCCGAGGTGCAGGGAGGTGAGGGCGGGATGGTGACGCAGCGCCTCCTCGAGCGCCCCGGGGTCCGCGATCGGCGCGCCCCACAGGGACAGGCGCTGCAAGCGCGTGTTGGTCCGGAAGGCGGCCAGGAAGGCGACCACGTCGTCCGCGTCGGCGCGCCGCGACGAGACGCTGACGGTGAGGGAGGAGAGGGCGGCGCCGCGCAGGCACCGGCTCATCTCCCGCAAGCCGCCCGGCGCGTACCCAGCAACCTCCACGACCCGAAGCTCGCGCAGGCCGCCGGCGCGCTCCGCGTTCTTCGTCACGGCGTTGGCCAACGCCGGCCAAAACGTGGGGCGCACGGCCAGCTTGAAGAAGTCCACGCTGACGAGCGTGGCGTTCCATCCGATCGCGCCCGCGAGGAGCGACGCGCCCCAATCCCCCAGCCCCGTCGACGACACCTCGAGACGGACCAACGGGGGCACGGTCGCGTTCACGGTCGCGGGCACCAGCACGCGGGCGAGGGCGAGGGCGCCGGGCGAGTCGAGACGCCGCATGGACAGGCGCAGGTCGGTCAGGCGGCTGCACGCCGCGAGCGACTGAAAGACGGGACCCAGTCCCACGTACGCCTCGCTCGCGCAGCTGAGACGAAGCCGCCCGAGCGGCTCGTTCGCGGGGGACGACAGGTACGCCGCCAAGGCAGGCATCTCGGCGGCCGTCACGTGCCACATGGCGAGCGAGCGGACGCGCAGCCGCGACGACGCCGCGACCATGCGATCCAGCGTGGCCGACAGCGGCTCGCCCCCCCTGCTGACGACCATAACGCCCGCCTCGAGCGAGGCCAAGCCCGGCGCCTCGGCCAGCATGGCCAGGGCATCCTCGGAGCGAAGGCACTGTGACACCTCCCGAAAACTTTGGACGCCGTACATCGGCAGCTCCGGCGGGGACACGCGCAACACCACGCGCTTGGCCCCGCCACACCGACGCAGCAGCGCGCGCAGGCGCGAGACCGACTTGATGGCGGGGCACTCGCTCACGTCCATCACAGACAGGTGAGGTTTCGGGCTCGGGACGTCCACGCCGCGCATGGCCAGCCTCTCCAGCACCGCCACCGTCATGCTGAAAGGCCGCCGCAGGCCACGGAGGTCGAGGTTCGGGAACGGCTCCGCCACGATCTGCGTGTGCCACTGACGGCACACGCACTCCGCCGACGCACGATCCTCGGGCGCCACGCGGTCCAACACGGACAGCAGCAGGCAGCCCGGCAGCTCGCGCCAGTCGACGGAGGACGACGGAGGCATGGTGGGAGGAGGGAGGAGATGTGGACGGAAGCCGTCGGGCGAACTCATTTTTTTTTGCCCCGGGCCAAAAACAATCACGCGAAGGTGTGGACGACGCGCAACGCCTCGTCCGGCGGCCACGACAGGCTCTTCTTGCGCTTCTTGGAAACGGCCGGCGATTTATCCAAGCGCTCCTCCCAGCTGTCGGGACACTCGTCCTCGTCCTTTTTACAGGGGGCCGCTGCCGCTGCCGCTGCCGCTGCCGCTGCCGCCACCACCGGCTCGGGGTGGGGCGGCTCGTCCGAAGGCGCCATCACGTAATGCGCGACGCGGCTGGTGTAGCCCATGAGAAGCGCCAGCGTCATCGCCCGTTCCGCGGCGCTCGCATCGTCGTCCGACGCCACGTCGTCCGCGTACGCGGCCACCATGTCTTCCACCCGCTCCCATATGCGCGCGACCTCGTCGTGGTTGTACCGCAGGTTCTCGAGCACCACCTCCATCTGGTCGCTGAGGACGTCGCGCCAATCGGACGCGATCCGGCTCGTTCGCGAAAAGACGCCCTCGAGCGTGGCGTCGATGCGGTCGAGGGCGCGCAGCGCGGCCGCCACGGGCGGATGCTCCTCGTGCATCTTGTTCCGCAGGCGCTCCAGCTCGCGCGCGATCTCGACTTCGTCATCGTCGTTGCTGCCGCTTTTGCTGTCGCTGTCGCTGTCGCTGTCCGTGTCCACCACCTCCGTGAACCTCATTCGTGTGGGTGCAATGTGCGCATTAATCAAGGGGGATCCTTTTTTTTCGAGTTCTTCGAGTTTCATTGCCCATTGCCCATTGCCCATTGCCCATGGCCCTCGAGCGCTTCCATGCCGTGGAAGAGGCCATCGCCGACAACCGCGCACACACCATGCGCCGGCTTCCGGACGCGCTGTGGATGAAGGTGCTCGCCGCCATGTCCAACGACGACGTGGCGCGCTTCGCGCCGACATGCCGGTACGCGTGCGCCTTGGCGCGCGCCGTGACGACAGCCAGGGCGCGCGCCGTGGCGACGCCCACGCTCAAGGAGTCGTCCAAGGCGCGCGCCGTGGCGACGCCCACGCTCAAGGAGTCGTCCAAGGCGCGCGCCGTGGCGACGCCCTTTTCCACGGATGACGCGCGCCTCCTGCGGGACATCGACGCGCTTCGCAACGCGTACTCATGGTTGCCGCCCTTCGTCGCCGACGCGCTGCGCGCGTTCGCCCGAGACACGGTGCTTTGCGTCCACTGCGGCCGCAGCGGCGAGCTGTTTTCGCTGCCCGCGTGCCACCACCCCGTGTGCCTCCGGTGCTGGGATCACCGCGTGGAACGCCTCGTGTGCGATGCGTGCGGCGCCGCCAGTGTCGAGGCCCCTTGCGACGCGTGGGGCCGCCGCTGCAGCCTTCACCGCATCACCTTCTCCCCACACCGCATCACGCCCCCCAATCCCGACGACTACTACCGGCACGAGGAGTACGAGAAGGACTGCGCCGGGTTCGCCGAGAACCAACGCTTGCGCGCCGTCCCGCCCACGTCAACGGAGCTCGACGTCATCGCACGCATCGACCGGGCGGCCGCGCGCCACCGGCGCCTCCACGCGTTTCTGCTGAACCCAAACTCCAAGACCGCGTGGAACGCCCGCGTCATCATCCAGCGCGAACTCGCCCTCGGGGTGGAGTGGCTCGACGCGACGGAGGTGGGCACGCCGCTCCGGCCGCTCGCTTACTACGCGTGGGAGCATTGCAGAACGCTCACTCCTTGCGCAAGTGCGCGTGCGCGGTGAGGAAGTCGAAGTCCGACTCGAGCAGCACGCGGCTGCTGAGGTCCCAGCGCAGCTCGCGCACGGCCACGGTGTCGGGGTGGTGCGCGAACGCGTAGCACAGGTAGATCTCGTACTCGCTCGCGCCCGACATGCTGTAATCGGCGGGATCCACGGCCGCCAGGAAGAACGACCAGTCGAAGTGCTCGCGCAGCTCGCGCACCACGCCGCGCCGCATCAGCATGTGGTGCACGATGCCGCTGCGCCCCGGCAGGGCCTGGCCCAGCCCCTGGACCAGGCGCGCCATGTGGCGGTAGTAGGGCGGGTGCACCTCGTCGCTCGTGGCGTACAGCGCGCGCCCGGCGTCGTCGACGAAGCGGACGGGCTTGTAGAAGATGGTCTCCGAGTCGAGGATGAGGACGTCGTCGGACAGCTCGGGCGCCACCTCGAAGGCGTACAGCTTGAGCAGCTGCTGGTAGTACCAGCCCGCGCGGTGCGTGGGGATGAGGCGCTCCACGTCCGCCTTGGCGAAGGGGTAGGCCGACTCGGGGATGAAGCGGGCGTTTTGCGTGTAGCGCTGCGCCGACACCACGTACACGTTGCGCACGCCGACGACGAAGCGCTTCGCACGCTCGATCACCAGCTCGAGCGTGCCCAGGTCCTTGGCGCACGTCGGGATGACCACGTCGATGAAGCCGCCGTCCATGTGCGCGGTGGGGCTCCACTGGCGTTAAGTCGTCGTACACGTGCAACTACCCTAGCTTAACCCTTTCGTGCCCACGACAAAATAAAGCGTTTACATCCGCTGTGGAGTGCGCTTAAAAATAATAATTGGGGACGGATCCGTCCCCGGCTGGGCACGAAACGGTTAAAAAAATGAGTGGTACGAAACGCCTCCCCATTTCCCTTCCCTTCCCATGACCCATCGCTCCATCATCGTGCGCGGGACCTTGGACGCGTCATGCCCGTTGACGGTATTGCGCGGTCAACGCGACGTGCTGCGCAAGATTTGCGGCTACGTGGACGCGTGGTATGCCGCGCACGTCGACCGCTCGCCTATCGGCCATCTCCGCGCGGCGGACCTCCACTACCCCGTGCACATGAGTGTGACGTTCCCGCCGCCGTCGGGCATCGACATCAACATGATGCCCATCAATCTATACCACCTTCGTGCCACCGTTCCGGACGCCTACCGCGCGTACATTCCGATCATTACATCGTGCAAATACACGACGATGCCGCCGTCTCGTCACGGTGACGAATGGATCGCGTACCTAACGATTCACGAGAGCGAGGTCGAAGCCGGACACGCGCAACGTCGGCCCGGCCTGCACATCGAGCGTCCCACGGTGCGCAACGGACGCACGGTGTCGAGTACCTCCACCGGGCACGACAAGCAAATGTTTTATTCCCTGGACTGGGGCCGCGGCCGCGGCGGTGCGCTATATCCGATCGAGGGCATCTACGTCGCGTCCACGGTGGCCCACTCGACGGCGGTGTACCCGTGCCTCATCACCCGGCCCGAGGAAGTGACTGAGAGCGGCGGCGGGTCCATCGAGCTGCTCCGACCTTACGTCGGTGCCCCCGTGCTCCTCGACGCGAACGAGCTGTGCTGGTTTACGGACCGCACGCCCCACGAGTCCCTGCCCCTCGCCGCATCCGGTGTGCGCCAGTTCTTCCGCCTCGTCATGGGCCCCATCGGCGTGTGGTACACGCAGCACAACACGCCTAACCCGCTCGGCGTCCAGCCCAACGCCGCGTTATCGCACGCGAACAAGTTTGAAACCGGGGTCTAACGTACCCACGATTTGTTTTTATTTACGCACAAAACATCGCGAACCACTCGGGCCGCACGGCGAACGCGAAGCGCTCCGGGTGGCGCTTGAACACCTGGAGCGCGACGGCCTGGTCGTCGTCGGCGACGTCCACGGCGTGCATCGCGAGCACCGCCCGCGCGTACTCGTCCTCGTACCACGCGGCCAGGGCGCGCGGCAGGACGAACATGGACCCCTGGAGGAGGGAGGGCGCCGTCCGCGCCAGCGTCAGCGGGTCGGGCACGTCGTCCGGCGCGAGGGCGCGGAAGGACGCGTACACGACGCGGTCCGGCGTCGCCACCGCGCGCCACGTCGCGCGCACCGCCGCCGGCGCGGGCACCGTCGAGGGCGCGCGGAAGTAGCCGAAGTCGATCCACGCGAAGTGGGTGGCCGGCGCGAACGCCGGGTCGCTCGCGGCGCGGCGCACGAAGCTGACCTTGGCGTGCTGCACCGCGTTGTACTCGGGCACCGAGTGCTCCGGGTGGCGCCGCCGCGTCGCGCCGAGGCGGGACGCCAGCGCGGGGCTCGCCATCACGCGCCGCTCGCCGTCCACGAGCCGGTACAGCGTGTCCTCCGCGTCGTAGGGACGCACGTCCGGCACCGGGAGGTTCGCGGCGGCGGCGCGCTCGCGCACGCGCGACGCGACGGGCTCGTCGCAAAAACACACGAGCCGGAGCGGGGACGACGCCAGGTTCAGGAACCAGCCGACGTACTCGTCGGTCGTCCGGCGCCACTCGCCGTGGACGGCGTCCCAGCCGCCGCGCCCGATGTCGCGGAACGCCGTCACGCACACGACCGCCGGCTCCGGCTCCTCCATGCCCCCCGTCACGCGGGCCACGCGTTAACCCTTTCGTGCCCACGACAAAATAACGCTTTTACATCTGCTGTGGAGCGCGCTTAAAAATAATAATTGGGGTCGAATTCGACCATGGTGGGCACGAAAGGGTTAAGCCCGGTGGCACGCCGCCTTGTGCGCCGGCCACGTCGCGGTCTGGCACTCCTTGCCGCAGTAGCGCACCGACTTGCATCGCGCGCACACGCCGCCGCCTTCGAAGGCGCGCGCGCAGTGCGCGCACACGCGCATGGAATCGACGACGCTCGTGGTCAACGCGCCCGAGGGCCCGGAAGCCACCGACAGCGAGAAGGTCCCGCGGCCGCCGTGCGCCGCGTCCTCCACCCACAGCGGCTCCAGCGGCGGAAGGGCGCGCGAGCGCGCGCGGTCGCCGACCACGCGCACGAGGAGGGCGGTGTCGTAGAAGCACGCGCTGTCCGCGGCCAGGCGAAAGCCGTGGCGAACAGGGGTCGTGGGCACGGCCCCGTGGTCCTCGAGGTCGTCCCGTGCCCACACCCGCGCGCGCTCCACGCCCGCGCCCAGGCCTCGCTTGCCCACGGAATAGACGCCCAGCACCGCGGCGTGCCCCGTGACGCGCTTCGCGAAGTGGTACTCCGCATCCGGGACGCCGTCCTCGCTCAAGGTCGCCCCGTGCGCCCACACCGCGTCCGCCGGAGACGCGGCAGAACACAGCGCGTAGGGGACCTCCGTGACGGTGCGCGCGCGAGGGTCGATCAGGTGGGCAACGCACTTCGGCGCCATGATGGATTCTGAAGAAGGGGATAATGTCATCCTTTTTTTGCCAGCGAGGCTGGCATTCCCCCCCCCCTCGGACACCTGTCCTACCTGGTCGGCCGGACTCGGACCATGGAACCGTTCCGTACAAGTGAGTTCGCTTCCTCGCTTCCCCGCCTCCCCGCTTCCCCGCCTCACGTGCCTAACCGTTTCCCTTCTCAGGCCGGTGCCTGCGCTGCTTCGTCCTACGTCCCAAAATCGAGATGCACTTTCCCGACAAGTGTCCCGCCGCAAGCTCGCTCTTCTTCCAGGCGTGCACCAACGCGATGGACAGCACCGCCACCGAGAAGATGATCCGGGAGATGGGCAGGCACATTTTCCCCATACCCAATGTCGAACCGGGCGTCACGGTGCCGCAGCCGGCGCTGACCAACTTCATCTTCAACGTCGACCCATGCAAACGCAGCAGCATGACCACCGCGGAGGAGCTGGAGAAGGAAAACGCGGTGGTGCCCATGTCGCTGGTGCGGTTGATGAGGGAGTTCCACCTCGTGACCGACGACACCCGAACCTGTTTCAAGTGCCATCAAAACGCGAGCATCCTGTACATGAAGTGCGACATCGCTTCGTGCAACGTTTTCGCCCACCCGGAGTGCATCAACCTCGCGTGCACCGACAAGGCGAAGTTCGTCACAATAGAAAATCGCGCTCCACAGCGGATGTAAACGCTTTATGTTGCCGTGGGCACGAAAGGGTTAAGGTTTCGGCAGAAGGGGGATGTTGAACGCGCACATCCCGTCGTCCAGGGCGGGATCCACGAGAGGCCACGTGAGCACGACGAAATCGCCCGCCTTCGCGGCCTCGAGCCGCGCCTTGACGCGGTCTTCCACGTACATGTTGATCCACGGCCTCGTGCCGCATCGGGCCGGGCCGGGGTCGTCCCGCGCGGACCGAATCGTGATGCGGTCCTCGAAGAAGAGCGTTACCGTCGACTCGGGGCCCCACTCCCCCGACTTCATTTCGGGGCGGAAATGGATGAGGATGCTCGCCTGGTCCCACACGTACTCGCCGCCCTTCACGTACACCATGCCGCCCGCGGGAGCGCTCTGCACGGCCGCGCTGAGCGTGTCTCGGCCCGGGTGCACGACGGCGTGGCAGTCCTTCGGGTCCATGCTGCGGTTCCCATGAAACGCACGAGCGGTCAGTCCTTTGAGAATCAAGAGGGGAAAGAGGAACCGCATCGAAAAACGGGACGGACCTGGTGATGGGGGGAAGGCGATGCCCGCGGAATGGCATAAACCTTCCTGAGCCCACTCGCCCATGGATAAAGTCCGGGTCGTCGTGTGGGGCTACCCGCTCCACACCCACACGCACAGCTACGTGCACGCGTGCTGGGCCAAGGCGTTCGCGCACCTCGGCCACGAGGTGCACTGGTTCCACGACGGCGCCTTCCCCGACCCCGCCGCCTTCGACTACGCGAACTGCCTGTTCATCACCGAGGCGGGGGGCGGCGCGGACGCCAACATCCCGCTGGTCCCGAGCAGCACGTACATCGTCCACGCGTGCGTGCGCCCCGAGCGGTACCGCGCCGCCGGCGTGCGCTTCATCGACCTGCGCTACCACGTGGCGTACCTGTACGACGCGGTGTACGCCTACAGCCTGGACGCCAAGGTCGCCGCGGGGAAGGCGACGCCGGTCGCGCCCGGGAGCCCCACGTACTACGAGCCCGACGCGTCCGCGGCGGACCTCAGCCCCGCGCACCGCGCGTGCGCGGGGCCGGGGGGGACCTACGAGGCGCTGTACATGTACTGGGCGACGGACCTGCTGCCGCACGAGTTCCGGTACGAGGACCGCTTCCTCGCGCCGGCGGTGCCGTGGCGCACCACGTTCGTCGGCTCCATCGGCGGGGCCAACCGCGCGGAGATCGAGCGCTTCGCCCGCGAGTGCCAGGCGCTCGGCGTGCGCGTCGACCACATCGACCCGTGGCGCGCGCCCGTGTCCTTCGAGGAGGGGCGTCGGCTGACGCAGGAGTCGGTCATCGCGCCCGACATCCGCGGCGACGGGGACCCGGCGTCGCCGCACAAGACCATCGGGTACGTGCCGTGCCGGCTGTTCAAAAACATATCCTACGGGAAGCTGGGCGCGACCAACGCGCCGCGCCTCGCGCGCCTGTTCGGGGAGCACGTGCTGTTCCGCGAGGACGAGGCGGAGCTCGCGCGCGCGTGCATGGAGCGCCGCGGCGACCACGACTACGTGCTGTCGCAGATGCGGTGGGTGGCCGCGCGCCACACGTACCTCAACCGCGCGGCCGACCTGCTCGCCGCCGTGGCAAAACCACGGTGACCATTTTTTGTGCTCTCCCTCCCTCCTCCAGGGGTGAATGGACGCCTTCCACCGGGCGGAGGCGGCGACGCTGCACAACCTCGCCGCGCCGTTTCGCACCCTCGGGGACGGGCTGTGGGCGGCCGTGGCCGACCGACTGTCGAACCGCGAGGCCGCGGCGCTGGCGTGCGCGTGCCGGTACCTGAACCAGGTGGCGCGCCGCCGGCGCCGCCCGCGCACCGTCAAGGACGGCGTCGCCGCTTTCTCCGAGGCGGACCGGCGCTTGCTCGCGGACGTGGCGCCGTTGGTGGGCCTCGGTCCCGTGCGCGAAGCGCTGCGCGCCTTCGTAAAGAACATGCAGGTGTGCGTGGCGTGCATGGACACCGCCGCGTCGTTCGTCGCCGTGGGAAGCGGGCAATATGGACGTTCGTGCGGGCACCTCATGTGCACGTCCTGCTGGAACAAGGAATCCACGTTCGACGTGTCGGACACCAGTTATGACTACGACGTGCACTTCAAGTGCCGCGCATGCAACGAATACATCTACATCGGGGACGGCGAAGTGTGCCCATGGAGCTGCAGGTGCAATATGTACGAGGCGGATGCGTTCGTGCGGGAGCACACGATCACGGTTGCCTTCGACCTGCCCGTCCCGCCGCGCATCGAAGCGGACGCGACCGAGAAGAAGGTCGCCAAAGAGGTCGCGCGACGCGTGACGGCGATGGCCAAACGCTTTCTGCGCCTTCAGCAGCTCCTGCTCGAGAACCACGACGTTCCCGCGATGGCCCGTATCCTCCGTCGCGAGCTGGCCATCGACGCGGCGTGGTTGGACCGCGCCATGCGCACCCGGCCCCGGATCACGTCCGCGTGTGGCGAGGGACGCTTCGCGTGGGAATCTCACGCCTTCGTCGTGGGCTGCGCCCAGTAGTACTTGCCCGCGTCGCGGTGCTCGCGCGTGCCTCCCGCCGCCAGGAACGCGGCGCCCGCCACCGCGGCGAGCCCCGCGATGGCGTAGGCGACGGCGGTCGCGCCCGCGTCGAGCGCGAGGCCCGCCGCGGGGGCGCTGACGGCGAGGACCGCGAGCGCGCGCGCCTGCGCGTGGCTGGTGGCGGCGCTCCAGTCGGAGGACACCTGGGTGTCCAGCACCCGCACGCCGACGTTCTTGGTGTACGTGGTCTCCGTGCGCGTGTTGGCGATCTGGCGGCTGAAGGACGCCGCGAGCGCCTGGTAGTTGTCGGCGCTCAGCAGCAGATAGGTCGAGGAGATGGTGTTCTCGAGGAACTTGTCGCCCTGCTGGGTGATGAGGAAGCGCACGTACGCCTGGTACTCGTTCATCTGGTTCGCGCCGAGCGTCTGCTGCAGCCCCGCGAGCTCCGCGTTGGTGAGCTGGGCCAGCGACTGGTCCATTACCCATGGACCCGCCATTTTTATGGGCGCGCGGGCGTGTAGTACGCCTCGTAGAAGCGTTCATTGGAAACGGACCCGTACGTTCGGATGGAGGCTTCCACCTTCTTGCGCGCGTTTCTTTCGGTCGCGAGGGCGCGCTCTGCGTCTCGGAGCGCATCTTCCGCCTTCTTGCGAGCGATTTTTTCGGCAGCCAGCGCATCTTCGGCGGCGCGACGCGCGTGTTGCTCGGCGGCGAGCTCGGTTTGCGCGAGGACCAACATTTCGATGCGTCGAATGTCGTCCTTGAGGTGTTGAATTTGAGAGAGGACGACGTCGTGGGCCGACATGGGGCCCGGAGAGGGCGCGAAAGTGAGGACCGTGACGACAAAAAAAAGGAGTTCGAACAGGATATGGGGCGTCGTTATACACTCACATTCATTTAAAAACGGGACAGTGACATCGGGCGAACAAACGCCAATGGTGCACCGATTTTATCTCATGTGTGAAGCGTAAATCTCCCAACTTTGACGCCCACTAGCGTCAAAGAATGTGTTATTTTAATTGATCACGCGGCGCAAAAAGCGAGGGCGATTTCCTCGCGCAAGCACTTAAATGAAGCGTCGTTCCACCCCCAATTGCTATCGCGTGCGGTGTCCCTTCCGCGCCTCGCACGCCACGAGCGAGGCGCACCCGCCCAAGTGGTGCGTCCACCACGCGTCCCACAAGCACGTCGACGTGCGGTGGGTGCGGTGCGCCCTGTGCCGGCGAAAGGGCGCGCGGTGCGACGCCCACCGCACGCTGCTCCCGCCGCGTCCGCGCGGGGGCGACGCCCGTTTCTTGACGTGGAAGATCCGCGACGCGCCGGGCATCGTGGGCGCGGTGCTGGCGTACCCGGTCCCCGGCCAGGCGGAGAACATTGGCCTCGTGTACTACGGCGGCGCCAAGCGCCTCGGCGTGTGCGCACGCCGGCCCCTGCCTGCCGGCACCACGGTCGGGTACTTCTCGGGCTACCTCGTGAACCGCGACCACTTCGACGGCGAGATCCGCAGCTACGCGATCATGCTGGACGACGCCGTGCCCGTCGGGCTCGCCGACGGCACCTGGGTCCATCGCCCGCTCGACATCGACCCCGCGTTCCCGGAGCGCGGCATGGGCGACGAGGTCGACGGGCAGTTCGCCGGGTGCATCGCCGCGTACGTGAACGAGCCGAACCGGGGGCATCGGCCGAACGCGATGTTCGAGCACGTGCGCGTGACCGGCGAGCAGGGGGAGAGCCTGTCCCTGCCCGGCGTGTTCCTCGCGCGGGACGTGGCGGCCGGCGAGGAAATCACCGTCAAGTACGGGGCGACCTACCGCAGCGCCCGCACGTGGTAGGGAGGCCAGCCCCCCTTTTTTTTAGCGCGCCAGCGCCGCGACCGCGGCCGCCGCCACCAGGCCCGCGATCAGGGCGGCGGCCAGGATCGCGCGCCCGTGCCCTTGTCCGAGGCCCAGCAGCACCGCCGCCGTGGCCGCGACGGAGGCGAGGGCGACCACGACGATCGCCCACAGCAGCGTGCGCGCGCGCGCGGCCTCCGCGTTGGCGGTGACCGCCTTGCGCGCCTGGCGCTCCGTGACCCTGACGGTGCGCGCGAGGCGGTCCGAGTCGGCGTTGAGCGTCGCGATGCCCGCCTGGTACGCGCCCTCGCTGGCGGCCATGGTGCCCATGACGTCCAGCGTCGGCAGGTCGGTGCGCCCGGCGGCGTCCTGGTTGAGCGCGATGGTGTAGAAGCCGACGCCGCCGTACGCGGGCGACCCCGTCGACGGGTCGGTCCCGTACGGCGCGATCATGAAGGCGGTGCACCCCTCCTTCAGCGGGTTCTCCAGCGCGTACGTGGTGGTCGTGCCCGCGGCGACGACCGGGCCGCCCACCTGCGTCCACGGGATGGTGCCGACGGTCGTGGCCGCGAACGGACCGGGCGCATTCGTCACGTACACCGTCCACCCGGACGCCGCCAGGCGCCCGTCGGGGAACGGCGCGACGGTGTAGGACGTGACGGGCGTGGCCTTCGGGAACGCGCACGCCCAGTAGGCGCTCGCCTGCGGCACCGCCATGACGGTGGCGTGGGTGGGGTCGGTCGGGTCCAGCGCCGCCGCGGGCGTGGCCCACCCCGTGGCCGCGGTGCCGACCGCGTTGACGGCGAGGTACGCGAGGTCGTCGACGCCGGCCCACACCGCGGCGTACCCGCCGCCCGGCACGGACGCGTAGAACGCCGGGCCGGGGAAGCTCGGGTTGGGGAAGGACGCGCCCTGGAAGCCGACGTTGGCGACCGCGGTCGGCTGGCCGTCGGTGATCACGAGCGTCGCGGCGCCGACGGTCGCCGGCGCGAGGGGAAACGCGACCGGCGCGCCGTTCCACGGCACGGCGACCTGCGCCGGGTTCTGCAGCGCCGGGTTGGTGGGCGCGGGCGTCACGTCGAACACGTTGGACGACCCGACGCCGATGGTGGCGCTCGCCGTCAGCGCCGTGGGGAAAGCGAACACGAGCGGCGCGGCGAGGTTCGTCGATCCGGCGACGTTGCCCGTGGCCCACGGCGTGATGACGACGGCCTGCGGGTTGCCCGCGACGCCGGGGGGCGGCAGCGCGAAGGCGAACGCGGGCGACGCCGCGGCGCCGGCGCTCGTCGCCCACCCGGAGCCGCCGAGGCCCGTCGCCGCGCCGCCGAGGGCGATCACGCCCGCCGTCGTCGCGGACGCCGCGGGGCTCCACTGCGCCGGCGTCACCGCCGCGAGGGGCTCCTGGTTCGCCTCGGCGCTGTTGTCGTACAGGTTGTTGAACTCGACGAACTGCTGCATCGTCAGCTGGAACAGGCCGTCGAGCAGCACGCCGGCGGGCAGCGTGGCGCCGGCCGCCGCGACCATGATCTTGTCGTACGCCAGCACCGTCGCGTTGGCCAGCAGCACGTAGTAGAGCGCGACGCGCTTGAGCGTGTAGGTGTTGGCCACGGCCGCGAGCCGCCGGTGGGCCGCGGGCATGAGCCCGCCGGACACGTCGAGGGGGTCGGCGTCGTGGTACGTGCCCGCGCGGTCCAGCCAGTCGGCGGCGGCGCCCGTGGAGGACGCGTCCACGTACGGCGTGGACGCGACGTTGATGAGCGGGCACGCCACGTTGGACGCACCGCCGAAGGACACGAACGTGGGGTTCGGCGGCGCCGTGACGTTGCCGCCGCGCAGGCAGACGTTGAGCACCTGCGCGTAGCTCTGGAGCGCGACGTACGACCCGGAGGTGGGGGGGACGCTCCCGTTGGCGAGCAGGTGGGCCACGTGCGGCGTCAGGTCCAGCACGTTGTTGAACGGCGAGGTGGCGCTGTACGCGGCGCTCGTGAGGTCGGCGGTCACGAGGTCGGGCACGCCGGTCGCGGCGGTGTTGAAGTCGTTGACGTCGATCGCGAACAGGCTCGTGTTCAGCAGGCCCCGCAAGAAGTAGTGGCTGATGTTGGTGAGGCGCGCGATCGTGTCGGCGTCCGACATGAGGGGCCCCCGCTTACTTCGGCGCCCACAAAAAAAGAGACATCATCCATCGATCGGTACGTTTCTTATGTTCAAATAATCTCTCGTGCGCATTGTAACGAAGGCATGCCGACAAAGGATGCCCTCATCGCCTTCATACTGGCCAACCCGGCGAAGCTGACGAAGGCTCAAAAAAGCAGCATTCAAAACAGGGATTCGGGGTACAGCAAGAGCAAGCTTCACGCCATGAACAAAGCCGCGCTGAGCGCGTATGCGGCCAAGGCGGGCTTGCGCCAAAAGGGGAAGGGGGTCCTTCGGGGAGGTACCGATGAACTTATAATCAACATCACGGATGATCCGGTAGCGTCGTTCAGGAGTGTGGATGCGTACTATAATTCAGTGGCTAAGAAAGAGCTGGTTGAATTGACCCCGGATAATTCGTACATAACAAATTTGATCAACAACGTCACCGGCAATTCAAGGTATGACGCAGATCCAAGCAAATGGAATGGAATCTTGTACAGCGCATTTAAACTTTTGATTGGAAAGTATTATAACGATAGTACCGCAATTCAGAATGTTCTTTCCAAATTACTTCCGGATGCGAAAATAAAAGACTCAGTCCCTACTATCCAGTCATGGATAGACAATGAGGCGGACTTTCGAAAAACGTCTTTGGTGCACACGCCCGATGATGAAGACGATTCAGCTCAGAGTCCGACCAACTATCCGGATAATGATGATGATGATTATTACAGTTATTGGAAAAAGGATTATCCCCGGCCCTTGTCAGATGAAAACAAAAAGTATGAAAACCCAGCATGGCATTCATAATTAGACCGGCGCCGGCACGCAGATGCGGTACGTGTCGAGCTCGCCGCTGGTGGGCGTGTCGCGCACGATGCGCACGATGTTCCCGGGGCGCAGCCCCATGTAGCGCGCGACCTTGTCGTCGTCGTGGATGCGCGGCAGCATCCCGCGCAGCGCCTTCTCGTGCGTCATGCTCAGGTCCGCCATCAGCTTCGCGACCTCGGCCTCGGACATGCGGAAGAAGCGCGGCTGCAGGATGTGGTGCATGATGTTGGCCTCCAGCTCCTTCATCGTGAACATCTGCAGGTGGTGGCCCGTCGGCGCCAGCTTCTTCTCGATCTCCGCGGCCGCGCCCGCGACGTTGGGCTTGAACTTGTCGCTGCTGTGCACGACGAGGCAGTAGTCCGACGGGCCGTCGTACGCCTTGCGGATGTGCTCCATCTTGAGGCCCGTGACGTGCGGGAAGAAGACGATGCGCATGGGCGGGCGCTCCGTTCCTCCGGATCCGGAGGAACCGGAGAGCATCACCGAGAACATGGCGCCGTCGCCGTACGTGCGCAGCAGCGCGTCCCGGTCGCCCAGCGGCCCGTCCGTGTCGTAGCCGCGGTCGCGCATCATCTCGGTGAGCGTGCGCAGCACCTTGGTGAACTCGCGCGCGCCCTCGTTCGCGGCCTCGACGTCGGCGTCGATGCGGGGCGGCGGTGCCGCGGACACCGAAGGCTCGGCGACGGCCGCTTTCGCGGGGGGCTTCTTGGCTCGGCTGCGCGTCGGCTTGGGCGCGGGCGGCTCGGCGACGGCCGCTTCGGGCGCCGCTATGGGCGCCGCTTCGGGCGCCGCTATGGGCACCGCTTCGGGCGCCGCTTCGGGCGCTACGTCTGGCGCTACGTCTGGCGCTACGTCTGGCGCCGCTTCCGTCACATCGGGCGCCGCTTTTTTGGCACGCGCGGATGTCTTGCGAGCGGGCTCAGGTTCGGGAGCCTTTTTGGCCCGAGCGCGGCTCGCCATGGGGTGTGCGTCGCGGCCGCGGGCTTAACCCGACGTGATTGAAATTTTTTTTCAGGGGGTCGCCACGAACGCTTTTCCCTTGGCCACGCCCGCGTTGAAGGTCGCCTTCATGCGCGCCGGGTCGATGTCGAAGGCGCTCGTGAGGAGGTTGGCGTCGGGCCGAATGATGACGGCGGGCACGGGCAGCTCGGCCTGCAGGCGCGCGAGCTCGAACGCGGCCAGGCGCGTGGCCGCCGCCCACTGCAGGTCGGACATGAGCGTGAGCCCGTCCGCCGGGGCGGGGTTGGTGTACGGCGTGCGCGCGTCGCAGTCGACGAACAGCGTGAGCCCGTCGAACGGCTCGCGCACGCCGTGCTCCAGGATGTAGTCGACGGGGAACACCGCGGTGGCGCCGCCGTCCGAGTACGTCGACCCGTCGTACGCGATCGGCGGCACCGCCAGCCACAGCGCGGACGAGCAGCGCACGCCCGTGGCCAGCTCGGCGCCCGTGAACCAGCGCTCCGCGTTGCGCTCCACGTCGTACGCCACGACGTGGCAGCGCGCCTGGGCGAGCGCGCGCTCCTCGGGCGTCAGGGCGTCGAGCATGACGTCCACCAGCTTGACCGACGCGTACGCGCCCATCCACAGGAAGGACGCCAGGCCCTGCACGACGGTCCAGTCGGGGTACGGGATGCCGCACCACGTGCGGCGCTCCACGACGTCGTCCAGCGTCTTGATGCCGTCGAAGATGGACGTCATCTTGGGCACGTTCTCCGCCGCCACGAGCGGCGCGAGGATGGCGCCGACGGAGCACCCGTACACGGCGTCGACCTCGAACCATCCCGACCCCAAGATCTCCTGCAGCACGCCCAGCTGGAACGCGCCCTTCACGCCGCCGCCGGGCAGGATGATGCGCAGCTTGGTGCGGCGACCCGCGCCCATACCGTTCGCGCCTTGAACATGGTGTCCCGTTTTATTTAAACGACGCTGTAACCTAAAGCCAGGAGGCTAGTGCATTCAAAAATTGGGCCGGCACCTACGAGGCGGGGGTAGAACTGTTCACAATCATGGCTTTTCGCGCGTGCGCTTGGGCTGGATGATCTCGTCCACGACGCCGTGGGTGACGCACTCGGCCGGCGACCAATCCTTATTTGCGCCAGCTCCTCCCGCGAAAGCTTCGTGTTGTCGGCGTAGTAGGCGATGAGGTTGGCCATCATCATCTGGAGGTTCTCGTACCTGTCGCGCAGGGCCGAGTACTTGCCCCAGTTGCTCCCGCGGAGCTCGTGGACCATCACCGACGCGTTGCGGTGGATGAAACGCTTGTGTCCCGCGAGGCTGATGAGCGTGCACGCCGACGCGACGTACCCCGCGATGACGGTGTGGACCGGCACGGTCAGGGACCGAATGACGTCCACCACGGCGAAGGCGTCGTGAATGGTTCCTCCGTTGGACGTGAGCGTCAGCACGATGTCCTTGGGGTGCACCGCCAACGTCACGTACTTGGCGGACGTCGCGTCCTTGGGGAGGGCGGCCGTGGCGGCTTCGACGGCGTTCGTGATGTCCGCTTCTGCGGCTCGCAACAGCGTGATCAGCTTGAACGTGCTCGAGCGCGTGATGGGAGCCATAAAGAGGATGTGGTTGCCGTCCCGCTGAACATGGTCATTGACCGCGGTGTCCGCGCACGCAGACGCGTCGTCGCCCGAGTCCATGTTCATGGGGTTCATGGGGACTGGCGCAACACCCCCAACGAAAAAAAATTTAACGCCCTCCTCGAATAGGGAAAGGCATGCCTCCGAAGAAGATCGCGCCGGTGTGCAGCCCCGCCGGCGCGGAGGACCGCGCCCACGAGGGCACGTGCTTCTCGCTCGCCGCGCTGCAGGTGCTGGCCCGGCGATGGAACGACGCGCACGCGGACGACCGCATCCCCGACGTCGCGCGCTTAAGCGCGCGCGCGCTGTGGACGGCGCTGCGCGCCAAGGTTCGCGCCGACTGCGGGGCGCGCAGCGAGGCGTGCTGGGTGGACCGCAGCGGCCCGCTCGCGGACTCCGCCCTCGCGGGGCGCTTCGCGCCGCCCAAGCCGGCGGAGTGGAGCAAGAACCCGCGCACGTGGCTCAGCACCACCGACATCGACCGCGTCATGTCCCAGTACGCCGCGGTGCCGGCCAACCGCTTCCGCTGGCTGGGCGCCATGCCGCGCGACTTCCGGGAGCAGCACCCGATGGGCGGGTGCGTGGAGGACCGCATGTGCACGCTGGACATCGCCAAAGAGCGCGAGCGCGGCGTCACCAACCTGGGCGCCGTGTTCAACCTCGACCGCCACGACCAGGGCGGCTCGCACTGGGTGGCGGCGTTCGTGTGCATGGACCCGGCGGCGTCGGTGCACGGCGTCAACTTCTCCAACTCGGTCGGCGAGCCGCCCGTGGCGGAGATCCGCAAGTGGTGCGAGGACATCGCCGCCGTGCTGCGCTGCCCGTTCGAGATCAACCGCGTGGTGAAGCAGCGCAAGAACACCGAGTGCGGCGTCTTCTCGATGTACATCCTCATCCGGTGCCTGCAGGCGTTCCGCGGCCTCGACGCGAGCGGCCGCCGCCTCCCCGCCGGCGCGCGCCCGCCCACGTTCGCGGAGCTGTGCGCGGAGCACTACGATGACGACGCGATGGTGGCGATGCGCGACAGGCTGTACCGGGACGCGCAGGCGGGCGGAGCCGCCGAAAAAAACCTCGGCCGGAAGGGAAGGGAATGAGCGCGGTGGGCTTGGGACGCGTGCCGCTGACGGACACGTACGTGGCGCTGGCCGTCGAGCGCGAGTTCGACCGCTTCTTGGTGGGCGTGGCGCCCACGCTCGACCTAGGCCCCGCCGGCCCCGCCGGCCCCGCCGGTCCGGCCGGCCGGCCCAGTCCGCCCGCCGACGGGCGCCTCGTCGGCATGGTCAACGTGGGCCACCGCCTCTGCTACGCGATCGCGGCCATGCAGCTGCTGCGCAACCTCGCCGACCTGTTTCCGCGGACCGACCTCGATCCCGCGACGGCGTTGACGGACGCGGGGCGCATAAAGCGCGTCGCGGACGTGTTTCGCCACTCGGACGGCAAGGTGCCGCCCCCGCTGAAGCGCGCGCTCGTCGAATGGGTCGACTTCGTGAACCCGAACGGGACGCGGTTCGCGCCGACCGCGCCGCCCTCCTTACTCACCGTCCTGGTCCCGGGGCTGTTTCCTGGGCCGGAGGCGTCGAAGCAGCAGGACGCGTCCGAGTTCCTCGTGCGCATGCTGGCGTGCCTGACGGAGCTGCATCCCGCGGCACCCGACGTGCTTCGCGTGGAAACGATCGACCGCGAGGCCGAGTACGACGACGCCCGTTACACGATGGCCGCCGGGCCCCTTCGCGACATCTCGGACATGGGCGTGAAGTCCCCGAGCATCGCCAAATGCGCGAGCACTCTCGCCCGCGTCTCGCGTCCGGCGTCGTCGAACGTGTACACGGTGCACGTGACCGCGGGATCACGGCCGCAACCATTGCAGGCGGTCATCGACGCGAACGCGGCCGCGAAACCGGGCGTCTTTTATCGGTTCCAGACCGGGGAGTGGGACGCCAAAAGGGGCGTGTGCGACACCGCGGCCATCGACCCGCTGAAGGACCCCGTGCGGGCCGACGACTGCATTCGCCGCCACCCCGAGGAGTTCCCTGCTGCAAGCTGGGGCCCCTACTGCAAGAAGGACAACCGCCTGCACACGGTGCGCCGCTACGTGCTCCTCCAGCTGAGCGTTTTTCGGTTCGACGCCTCCGCCTCCGCAGCAAGCAAGCTGGACGCGCAGATCAAGGTGGGCGCCGACATTCTACTGCCGTTCGCGGATCGCTCGTCGAAACGATACGACGTGTTGAGCGTGGTGTACCACGTGGGGACGTCCGTCAACAGCGGGCATTACGTGAACGTGTCCAACGTGAACGGCGACTACTACCTCTTCGACGACACCGTCGTGCGCGCGGTCACGCTGGCGAGCATGGACCCGGCCACGTACACGCCGTACCTCGTGTTGCTTCGCGAGCGGCGCGACGCGTCACCCGCGGCGCCCGCACCCGCGCTTCCGCCGGCGCCTGCGCATCCGCCTGCGCATCCGCCTGCGGTGCCTACGCCTATGCCTATGCCTATGCCTATGCCTGCTGCGCCTACGCCGGTGCGTCCGCCTGCGCCTGCTCCTGCTGCGCCTGCTGCGCCTGCTGCGCCTGCTGCGCCTGCTGCGCCTGCTGCGCCTTCCGTGACGCTCATCGGGCTATACTTTGATCAAGCGCATCCGAGAACCGACATGACGAAGTACAGGACCGACGCCGGCACGACGCTGTGCATCTACAACGAAAACGTGGAGCAGTTTAACAACAAGAAGGATCGCTCCAAAGGGGGCGGGAACGCGATTTTGCGCCCCTTCCGCGTGGACTCACCCCCTTACAGAATAGACGCGACGCATTACGCCGTCGGCATCCCGACCATGCAACCCAACGTGGATAACACTACCTTCGATAACGTGAAAGCCGAGATCGCCAATGCGTTCGCCGTGCTCGACGAAGTGGTGATCGCGAACCCGGCCCTCCAAACGGTGTTGTGGTCCGTCGAGCCGGCCCCCAAAACACCTCCTCCTCCGTATGCCTTTCAGCTAGGACTCAGCGTTGCGCGCAACGCCACGAAAGATTCCGCGAAAAAAGCGATTTCTCACATACAGGCCGATATCACGCATCAGTTGATGACATTCGCGAGCAGCCACAGGTGGGATATCGCGATCGTCATGAAAGGACAAGGGGCGTATTACCGCGATGGAAAAACTCTCATTGATCGCAACATTAAACCGTTTAGTTTCGCTGGAATGTTGCAAAGCGTCGCTGCGACCCCGCGATTGGATCAATCAATCCGAGTAAAATAGACTACATACACCTCGCGAAAACATGGGATATCGCCGTCACACAGAAAATGAAAAGGGACGGACCATTGGCAACAGCGCTGACGCAGAAAATCGACGGCGTGGCGCTCGTCGTGCTGCAAATGAATTCCGCGAACAAACCGTGCATGATCACGTTTCTCGAATCGGCCGGAACGTACAAAGGCAAGTTCAATTACCCCGGGGGCAAGGTCACGCCCAGCCGCCGGCCGCAGCCCTTGGAGTCGCTCGCGAAGGAGCTCATGGAGGAACTCAAGGTGTTGCCGACGCCCGATCAATTTTTAAATACCATCCTCTGCATTCATCAACAAAAAAACAGCCTAATCATCGCGCTCAACGGCGACGAATTCGACGTCGGCGACATAAATCAACGCATACAACGCATACGCACTACAATAAATACGTCCGATTGGAACGAAGGGACGGCGGCGCTCGCGAGCGTCGAGGACATCGACGCGAACCGAGGCGCGTACAGCGCGTACGTGACAGACTCGCTCGACTGGATCAAGTCCTTGCTTCCGCACATGCCCACCACCCCGTACGTCCTCCGCTACGCCGACGTTCCGAAAGTGAATCCCGATACCATCGCGATCGACGGGAGCCGCGTCGTCAGCCTCACCCTCGAGCGTTAAAAGGACAACGCCGCGAGCGCGCCGGGCACGTCCTCGGCGACGGCGGCGAGCGCGGTGGCGATGGCCGCGTGGAGGACGTCGAACGCGTACTTCGGGATGAAGCACAAGGCGTTCTCGTCGGTGACGCTGGCCTCGTGGCGGCCCAGCTGCACCCGGCTCAGCTGCAACACGTGAATGAGGCGAAACAACGCCGCGCTGGGGTCGTCGGCGTCGCTGTCCGGGAACATGTGCCGAAATTCGGCCACCATGGACGCCGTGAACGCCCCCCGAAGGCCGTCGAAGTGCAGCATTTTCGACCAGCTGACCGTGGCGGTCTTGGGCTTGGTCATGTCGCCGATCTGCGACGTCATGACGACCGTGTTGAACACGTTCGAGTCGGTCCGGCCGAGGGCCGTGAGCGCGAGGGCCGTCGCGAGGAAGAGGTAGTGGATGACCATGGGCGTGTCGGTGGCGTGTCCGAACACCCGCGGGGACACGCTCTTGGTGTTGCGCATGGCGGCGTGGAACTGCTTCTCAGCGTTGCACGCGCCCAAGTTGCAGTGGAAGGCCCCCGTCACCACGGAGTTGCCATTGTAGCGGTTGCCCACCATGGAGATGGTGACGGGCATATGCGCGTGCATCCGCTGCGTGCCAATGCGGCACGCGCAATTCAGGAACGCGCTCTGGCCGTGGGCGTGGTACATGCAGCAGTCGCCGTTGCATGACGACCCGAGCGAGTACAGCGCGCGCTCCGTGGCGACGATGTGCGCGGGGACGCTGTCCCACAACGCGGCATTCGCCATCGTCCGCAGCTGCGGCACCGAGGCGAGCCCGAGCTCCGGGGAACCGGCGATCATCGCGAGCAAGGACTGCGCCGGCGCTTGAATCTCGGCAAGCATCGTCCCGAAGTCGTGCTCCGGCACGAGCGACGTCGGTGTCGGCGTCGTCGTCATCGACGACGTCGGCACGTCAAACTCGTCGTCGATCACCTCTGAAAAATGAAGTACGTCCGACGCCGCCGCGGGCGGATGCAAGGCTTTTCGAAAGGCGCTCGAGATCGCGTGCCGGAAGGACGGATGGGGCAGCGGGCGGGACGCCATGGGGAACTAAGGGAATGACGGCGAAATTTCGCATTTTCTTCTTTTATTTTTTTTACACCTTCCGAGCTACAGGATCTTTCGAAGCGCGTCGATCTCATCGACGGCCGCGCGCGCGGCGCGCGCGAACACGTCGGCGGGCTTCTTGCCCATGGCGTCGAAGCGCACCACGAGCAGCTCGTTGAGGTTGTGCGGGATGTCGTAGCCCGCGAAATCGGGGGCCTGGCGCAGCAGGTGCGTCTGCAGGATCTCGCCGAGCGTGCTGTCCTGCCCCTGGGCGAAGCGCACCTCGGCCAGCGTCGCCCCGCTCTCGAACGCCACCTCGGTGATCGGCGGGTCGCCCGCGTCCACGGCCGCGGCGGCGGCGCCGACGCGCTCCTTGAGGCACGCGAGCGCGCGCTGCAGCAGCTCCGTCGGCGCCAGGCCGCACTCGCTGCGCAGCGTGAGGCGGAACGCGGTGGGCTCCACCTCGCCCTCCTCGGTCTCGTACGTGAGCGCGGCGCGCGACACGGGGCAGAACCCCGCGCGCTTGCGGCCGGACGCCTTGGTGGCGTGGCCCTTGAGGTGCAGCTCCTCCCCGCCGCGCAGCTGCGTGAGGATGGGCGCGTCGCCCGTCACGGGGTCGACCGGGAACAGGCGGTGCGCGAACTTGGGGCCGAGGTCCTTGCCGTCGGCGTCGGCGATGCGGAAGTCGCGCGTCGTGACGTCCGTCAGGCCGGGCGTGCCCGGCGCGCACTTGACGTGGAGCTCGAACACGAGCGCCTCGCGCCGGAACGCGTCGATCTCGCCGCCGTCGAAGTGGATGGGCGCCAGCCCGACGCGGTCGAGCACCATCGTGTCGTGCAGCGCGCCCGTGTTGCGGATGACCATGAGCCCGCTGTCGGCGGCGCCGTCGAAGGCCACCGTCTCCACGTCGGCCAGCAGCGCGCGCATGAGGCCGTTCGCCAGCGCCAGCGAGGCGTCGCCCAGGACGAGCGTGGCCTGGCAGCCGTCCTTGGACACGTCGACGATGGACGCCTTCATCGCGTCGCCCTGCGATGGGCGAGGGCTTTTTTTTGTGTCCGTCGTCCGACAGGGAGGTCGGGGGCCCGCATGAACGTGCTGTTCTACTCGCGCAGCTGCCCCCACTGCGAGGGCCTGTTTCGCACCGGGATGGTGTCGCCGACCGCGGTGCGCCTGGTGTGCGTGGACACCACGGGCGTCGCGTTGCCGCCGGAAGTGCACAGCGTGCCCAGCCTGTGGGTGTCGGCCCTCCGCAAGTTGCTGGTGGGTCCGGACGTGAAAAAATATTTTACGGATGCCAAGTCCCGGGAATCCGCCGCGGCCCACGCCCACGACGCCGTCCCCTCCGACCCCGCGGGATGCTCCCTGGGCGACGGCGGGTGCGGCGCGTTCTCGTCCATCGACGACGCGAACGTCGGCAACTTCGGCGACTCGGCCGCGTTCCTGTCGCTCACCACCGCGTACGGCAACGACGCCGCAGGCACCGCAGGCGCAGCCGCAGGGGGGCAGCTGCCGGCGGGCGTCGAGACGCGCGGCTCCTTTCGCAACAGCCAGGGCGTGAGCGTGGACGAGGACGCGTTCAAGACGCGGCGGGACGAGGAGCTCAGCGACATCCTGATGCGCCAGCGGCCGCCCAACATGTGAGAGTGATCACGCGTCCGCGGGCGCGGGCGCAGCGGACACCACGAGCATGCCGTGCCCGCCTTCGGCGCTGCCGCCCACGAACGCGACGAGCTCGTCCGGCACGGGGAAGGGGCCCATGCCCGTGGTCGGGTGCCGGAACACGCGCAGCTGGAACGCGCGTCGCCCGGCCGCGCGAATCCCGCGGTCCGTGCGCATGGCGGCGACCACCGTGGCGGTCACGTCGAGGGTGCGCGTCATCGGGAAGCCATCGCGTTCGTAGCCCGCCGCGTTTTGGACGATCGAGCGGGGCGGGATGACCACCATGCGTCGCACGTCGTGGTTGTATTCGAACCCGATCTCGCGGTGCCGGTTCTTCCGGAGGAGGAGGGTGTTTTCGATGACATCGAACAGCTCGGCGCGGGACCTCGGCTGCGGCGCCGCCGTATTCGTCAGGGTGTCGTCCAAGATGACCGAGTACTCCCCGCGCGCGAGGGCGGCCGCGGCGCGGCACGCGGCCCGGTGCGCGTCCCAGTCGGCGCGCTGGCACGCGGGGTTGCAGTACCGCGCGCACTTGCACGCGGTGCACTTGAGCGTGCCCGCGCCCGTACGCTGGCACGCGGCGCACCTCTCGAGCGCGGCCTGCGGCAGGATGTCCGCGCGCATGCCCGGGACGGGCGCATGAAGCCCCGTCATGGAGGGAATCGCGCGGAACAGGGTCAACGGCACCGTCTCCATCGGCTCGAGGCCGACGAGGAGCGCGCGCCCGTACACGACGATGCAGGAGAGGACGCCCGCGTCCACCCGACGGAAGGCGCCGCAGGGCACTCGGCCCGCGATCGCACGGTCGAACGTCCACACGAACACCTCGGTGTCCTCGAGGAGGAAGACGCGGACTTCGAGGGCGACGGGCACGCCGATCAGCCGGCTGACCTCCCGCGCCCCCAGGAGCTCCGCGGCGCGCTCCTTGCACGCCTCAAACATCGGGTGCCCGGGCCGCGGGCCTGTCGTGCGCATCGCAGCCATCTGGTCCGACGTGAACGCGTCGGCCGCGAGCAAGGACGCGCGCAACACAAAACAGTCCATCATGGCGACGCGCTTCGCGCTTTCCATGGCGGGTGTGAGCCGCAGGATGGGTAGTGGTGGGGCTGAGCCTGAAATTCACTGTGACGTCATTTTTTTACCGTTTCATGGATATGGAACTTGAACCTTCACTCAGCGTCACGGTGGCAAGGGAACCCACCTGAGGTCGAACCGATCGAAACCTTTGGATACTACACCTAACCCAAAACTTTTTGGCACAGTCTAAAAAAAAAACTGCACGCAAGTAAATTTTAGGCTATATGGCGTATTAACATATTCATTGGTGCGATTCTTTCGCCACCACTGTCTTTTTTCGTGTATTTATTGGGCGCCTTACAGCGGTGTTTAAAATAAAATGGGACACTAATGCGCACTGCAAAATACTCATGTTTTAGTTTTGTAAATTTTAATCATCGTCGACAACATGAGATTTTTTACGTTCATAAATTTTGTTGGGCGATATTTTGGGAAAAATTACAATCTGATTTTATAAATGTAATGGAATTTACATTAAATTTACATTAAATTTACTGTCCCATTTTATTTGGGAAACCGTGTAAGTGAAGTGGTCGTTCTTGACAGTTCACCATGGCTTCAACACCTTTTATTCGACTCGGATATGGTGCCACCAACCAGTCGTGATCGAGCCGAACGAGCACGAGCGCGAGGGCGATCCATGACCTACCTACATATAGGATTTCTCAGGCTGCCAGTGGCCCGGCGGGACCACGACAACATTCGCTGTAGAGCGCGTTTAAAAAATAATCAGTGGGGATCCGTGGGATCATGATCCCCGGCTGGGCACGAAAGGGTTAAGCGCGCGGCGGCCTCCCTCCCCCTATGGACTACCTTTCGATTTGGAACGCCAAGTTCGGCGAGCTGCTGGAGCAGCTGGACGCCGTGGCGGTGGTGGGAAACACGGGGGACCTCGCGCTGCTGCGCGCAGGCTTCGCCATCGCCGTGGCGGCGTCCAAGGACGGCGCGTGGTCGTTTTTTTACGAGCACGTCTACGTCCCCTACGCGGCCCGCATCCTGGAGCGCGACGAGTCCTTCTTCCTCGCCCTCGACCCCGAATCCGTGCCCGCGGACAGCATGGACATCGTGCACCGCGTGCGGCTGGCGTGGCGGGGGCTCAACGACGCCAACCGGGCCGTCATCTGGGACTACTTCGTGCTGCTCGTGCGCCTGAGCGAGCGCATCAAATCTCGCTCGTGACCTGCGCCGCGTTCCGCAGCGCGACGGCCATGCCGATGCGCGCGCGCGAAATCTCGATGCCGACGCGCACCATCTGGTCCAGCACGACGATGAGCAGCAGCCCCGCGAGCGCGAAGAGCGCGAGGTTGTAGAAGTCGTCGGTGCGCAGCATCTGGCGCACCCACGCCCACGGGTCGTCGCGGTCGTCGCGGTCGCCGCGGTCGCGGGGCGCGGGGCGGCGCCGATGCGGCGGCGGCGCCTCCTCGGGCGCCGGCGCGTCGTCGGCGCTCGCCGGCGCGTCGTCGGCGCCCGCCGGCGGCGAACGGTGGAAGCTCGCGTCCACCTGCGGCCGCCCGGCGGCCACGAACACGTCGTTGATCTCGTCCTCGGTCATGCCCTCGAACGCCTCGGGCGCCTTCTTGGGCGGCTTGGCCTTCTCGCACATGACGCCGTAGCTCCGGCAGTAGTGGTCCACGTCCGCCGCCTCGCCGTCGTAGTCGACGAACGGGATCTTGGTCGAGGACGCGCGCGCCAGCGCCGCCTTGGACGCCGGCGTCGGGGCCGCCCACGCGTCGCCGATGGGCGTCATCATCGCCAGCATTGCAGCGCTTCCCTTCCTCCTGCCCCAGACTATTTTTTCTCCGCGAGTGGGAATGGCGTTCGACCCCACGGTCGGAACGGTCGGGGCCCTCGCGGCGGCGGCGCCCCTGCTCGCCCTCACGTACGTCCGCTTCGCGCCGCCCTTCGTGTTCGACGACCCCGTCGTGCTGGCGGGGTGCCAGCTCGCGCTCTTCGCGCTCGCGTCCGTCGACCTGCCGTGCACGCGCGCGGGGGCGCTGGCCGCGCTCGTGTGGCTCGCGAACGGCATGGCGCTGCGCATACGCGGCGCGCGGCGCGCGGCACTCACCCAGCGCCGGGAGGGGGAGAGGCGCGTGGCCCCGGACCCGACCGCGCGGCGGTTGCGCGTGCCCCTGCCGGCCTGACAAAAAAAAATAAACACCAAACTGGTCAGACGGACATGCTGCAGTCGGCCCTCATGATGCTCTCCGCGTTCATGTTCCAGGTGGGCGGCCGCACGATGCAGCCCATCGAGCTCACGCACGCGCAAAAGGCGCTCCTCAAGTCCCCCGTGTCGCGCCACCTCCTCCTCTTCAGCGGCCTGTACATCACGGTGCGCAACTTCTTCGGCGCCCTGTTCCTGTACGCGGTCGCCATCCTGCTGCTCTACCCCCAGATCGGCCTGCTCTCGGAGACGAGCCCGTGGAGCCTGATGCCCGGGTGGGCGAAGCGCGAGGGCTTCGAGGCCGCGCGCCGCGAGGACGCCATCGCCAAGGGCGGCGGCGGCGCGCCGCTCCCGTTTCGCTTGTAACAGTTAGGGGGGATGGGCGAACGCGTCCAGGCTGGGCCGAAAGTTGACGCTCCCGAAAAAGGCGACCGAGCGGCGCTTGCGGACGAACTCGATCGCCTCGTCCACGGTCAGGTGGAAGTGGTCGACGAGGTACGCCGCGACGACGGCGGGGCTGCGCTGCTGGCCCGCGACGCAGTGCACGAGCACGGTGCGCCCGGCGGCGAGGTGGTCGCGCACGAAGGCGACCGCCTCGCGCAGCATGGACGGCTGCATGGCGGCGTTGGCGGGATCGTTGTCGAGCACGGGCACGCGCAAGCGGTGGGCAGAGGCGCCGTAAAAGGGGAAGTCGGGGGTGCAGTTGACGACGGCGTCGTACGCAGACGCGCTTCGGTTGGCGTCGACGACGCCCCCGAGAAACAGACGCGGCACGATCTCCGTCGCCGGCACGTCGAGGGAGGTCGCCAGGCGCGGGCGCGGACCGACGACGTCCACGGCCATGGCCATGGCCGTGGCCGTGGCCACCGGACGCGACATGTGTGGGGCGGGGAGGGGCGGGTCGCTTTAAACTCACCGCGTGAGCCAGATCGTGGACCGCATCGCGCGGCGGTGCTCAGGGAAGGGACCCACGTCGCCCGCGGAGCGCGCGAGGGGCGGGAAACACGTGTACATGTCGATCGAGCGCGATTCGACTAATTCCGACAGGGCATTGTCGATGGCTCGTTTCATGGGGAAAGCATGGGCCAACACTTTGGCCGCCCCCCGCCCGCGGTACGCGATCGCCCACGTGGCAAACATCTTGTGCGCGCGGCGCACCCCGGGCGCGACCTCCTCCTGGGCCGCCACCTCGTCCTCCTTCCCGTCGTACACGTGAAGGTAGCACGCTTCCGCGGCGGGGGGGAGCGACGTCAGCCGCGCCTCCACCTGCGCCGCGAAGTCCTCCGCGACCTCAACATCGTCTTCCACGGTCACATGCCAGGTATCGGAGGCGTCCTCCGCGTAGCGCGCAAGCAGTCTCGCGTGCGACAACGCGCACGCGACTTGACCGAGCCTTTGCAGGGGGTGGGGAAGGAGGTCGTTGACAGGATGAATGATGCCCTGCCGCTGCAGCTCCTCCGGCGGCGGAAGGGTCGCGCGCTCCACGGCATCCATGACGGCGGCACCAGGGATGCGCGGAAGCAAGCGGGTCTGCACGTGGCGAACGCGCGCGGGGTCGCTCGCGAGGCATATGACGGTGAAAAGGATGCCTGCCATGCAAGGGCCCCCGTGGGGGATTTCTTAACCCCTTTTTTAAAAAACGCCCCCGCCCATTCCCCATGTCGGATGCAGCAGAGGCCGAAGCGAGTGCCGAAGCGAATGCCGAAGCGAGCGCCGCCATGGACGAGGCGGCCGCGCTTCGCGCGGACACCGACATATTGTGCGCATCGATTCTCTCGAACTTGGGCGCCGCGGTCCCGCGGCGGACGACGGTCACGCCGAGCATGGACGCCGCAATCGCGATGCTGGACGCCGTCGCGGCCGAAGACGCGGAAAAGGAGCGCGGGCGCAGGTTTTTGAAAGTGGGGCAGTCAAAATCCTTTCGGGACATGCGCGACGAGGTGGTCCGCCGCCAAGAAGAGCTGAAATGCGCGCTCACGGCCAAGCTGGGCGACGCCGCGATCACGGCCGACTTCTACCTCCACGCCTCGAGCAACGAAGACGAAGCGATGCAACGCACGGTGAACGAGTACGTGCTTCTCACGCTGCTGGCCCCGTTCTTCCTCGAGGTCGCGCCGGGCGTCCACCGCGTCCCAGAGCGCGGCGTGTTTGTGAGCGAAGGCGTGCTGATGGCCATGCGGCCGAACGCGGCGTGGGACATGGGCGTCTTGGACGCCGTCGTGCGCGCCACGTTCCCGAACGTCCACTTCAGCGCGCGCCCCGGCGAGTTCTTCACGCAGAACGGCCGCACGTACGCGCTGAACCAGGCGATCGGGGAGGACCCGGCCGCGTTTTACCGCCGCATGTGCGTCGCCGAGGGATGCGCCCCGCTCGACGCGCGTGCCATCGCGGCGATGGTGGTGCGCATCGTGCTGTGCCCCTCCTCGCACCACCTGCTGGCGGACGTCGTGGACGAGAAGGAGGCCGACATCAAGCGCATGAAGCGCGACATGTCCTCGATCTTCGCCGCGATGAAGCAGCACGGCATCCTGGACGACTGCTACCCGTTCATCATGCAGCAGTACCCGGTGAAGCGGCCGCGGTCGCAGCGTCCCCGCTCGCAGCAGGCGCAATACTGTGCATGACCGCGCGGGCGCCCTTGCGCAGCGCCGCGCGCACCGCGGCCGGGTCCACGTTGGGCGCGTGGTTGTAGCGCAGATACAGCGTGGTGCCGTTGTGAAACGAGTCGCACTCCGCCAGCAGCCGCACCCGGTGGTGCAGCGTCCACTTCGCGCGCGTGACGTGGCGCGTGGCATCGTAGCGTCGCTGGCTCGGGAACTCGGACGCCGCGAGCGGCGTCACCTTGAGCGCACGCGCGCACATGGAGAGGGGAGGGAGGGGGAGCGTGGTTTCGCGGAGCACCGTCACGCGCCGCGCGCGCGCCGGCTCCTCGGCCGCGGCCGAGGGGGCGGGGGAGGCGAGCGTGACGTCGCCCGCGCTGTGCTCCACGAAGCGCTCGAGGACGGGCCGACCGAGCGCGCTCGCGCCGGAGAGCAGGCCTTCCAGCGCGGGCTCGGACCAGCCCAGCACGGGCAAGTCGTTCGCGGGCAAAAAATAGAGGTCCACGTGCGTGGCCTCCGGTGCGAGCGCCAGGAGGGCCGCCACGTCGACGGCGCCTTTGTCTTTGTCTTCGTCGGTCGCCATGGGGTGGCGCAATGGCACGGGCGTCCGCTTTAAGCGGCCTGCCCTCTTTTTTAATTTAAATATTTTTTCAAATAGGCCAGAGCCAAAAGGGGCATAAGGGGGTCCGCCCCCTGCGGGGCCATATGGTGGTGCGCGTGCTGCTGTGCGGCACGCATCCGTCCCAGCAGAACGGCTACTCGCGCGTGGTGTACGAGCTGGCCCGGCGCATCGCGAAGCGGCCGGACGACGTCAAGCTCACGATCTACGGCTTCCAGCGCTCGCCCAACGTGAACCCCAACGAGGCGCAGCGCGCGCTCCCGTCGAACGTCGTCGTCCACGATGCGGCCGCGGCCGAAAACCCGCGCCGCGCGGGCTTCGGCGAAGCCCGCATCGGCGCCTTCTTGCAGCTGGAGCCGCAGGACGTCGTCGTCATCTACAACGACCTCTCGGTCACGTCCATGCTGGTCGACAACCTGGTGGCGGTGCACGGCAGCGACCGCGCGAAGCGCCCCTTCAAGCTGGTGGGCTACGTCGACCAGGTGTACCTGTGCCAGAAGCGGCGCTACCTGGACATGCTGGAGCGCGAGTTCGACGGCATCATCACCTTCACGTCGGCGTGGGGCGACGTGCTCAAGGCGCAGATGCGCGCGTCCGAGAGGCTGGCGTGGGGCGTCGTCGAGCACGGACTCGACCCCCAGGCGCACTTCCCGGTGACGCGTCGCCTGGCGCGCGCCTACTTCGGCCTCGACCCCGCGGCGTTCGTGGTGCTGAACCTGAACCGGAACGTGCCGCGCAAGCGCTACGACCACGTGATGACGGCGTACGCCATCGCCGCCGCGGCGCTGGAGGGCGACGAGCAGCAGGCGACGCGACCGCTGCGCTTCCTCATCGGCACCGACATGCACGCGTGCTGGGACCTGCCCGAGATCTTCGAGCGCGAGTTCGTCAAGCGCGGGGGGACGCTCGAAGCCGCGCGCAAGTACCTCGTCGGCATCGCCAACCCGCAGGCGATGTCCGACCGCGACGCCAACGTGCTGCACTCGGTGGCCGACGTGCACGTCTCGGCGGCCGACGGCGAGGGGTGGGGGCTGTGCACCTTCGAGTCCGCGGCGGTGGGGGTGGCCAACGTGGCGACGGCCGTGGGCGGCGTGAAGGATTTCCTGGGAGGAGGCGAGGAGCGCGCGTGCCTGGTGCAGCCGCGCTGGCACTTCTACGTCGACAACAGCCGCGACCAGATCGGGGGGGAGACTGAGGTGTCCGACCCGCAGGACGTCGCGGCGGGCATCCTGCGCTACTACCGCGACGAGGCGCTCCGCAAGCGCCACGGCAAGCTCGCGCGGCGCCACCTGCTCACGTCACCCACGTACCGGTGGGACCGCATCGCCGACGCGTTCGTCGACTTCGTCGTGGCCCGCGCCCCCGCCCCCGCCCCCGCCCCGGCATCGTCCAATGTGCAAGGCACGTAGATTGCATTTTACATTTACACTCGGGGTTCGGGCATGCAGGTACAGACAGTTTGAGTTCGGCCGCGGCTCCGGTGTACAGTCACAGCTTGAGTTCGGCTCCGGCGGCTTCGGCGGCTTCGGCGGCGCCGGCGCCCGTGCGCATCTTCTTCCGCTGGTTCGCGCAAAACGCGTTCAGCGCATCGCTGTCGATCTTGCCGAGGGAGTCGAAAAATTCGGCCCGGCGGTGCTTGAACTCGTCGTACTCGTCGGTGCGATTGACGAACATGAGGTCGGGGTTGTTGGCGCTGACGATGGCGAGCAGCTGCGCTAACACGCTCGAGGCCGACAGCGACACGTTGTGCGTCTGGCACATCCCCGTCCAAAAGCGGAGCAGTCCCGACTCCTCGACCTCGTGGTGGTGGTGATGGACGGTGGCGATGCCGCTCGAAGGGTCGTACGCGGTGGGCGGGGGAAAGGTCGCCTGCAGCAGCGCGTTGAGCTCCGCAGGGCTGAGCTCTTCCGGAGGGGCCGTGCGGGTGCGCCTCAAGTACTGCTCCAGGACCGACAGGTGCAGCACCGAGTGCGTCGACGGGCACTCGAACGTTGCGGCGTCGAACGCGGCGGTGTCGTTTTTGAGCAGGGAGCGCACGGTGTACGCGAAGAAACAGTTGACGCCCATGAAGCAAAACTCCTCTTTGCCCGTGAAAAGTTCGTCCACCCTCTGCCACGCCCGGTTGGTCCGCAGCGCATGCATGAGCTCGGCTCGCAGCGCGACCACCTCCGCGCGCTTGGCGGCGTAGGCCTCCGACAGCGGCTGCGCCGGTTGTTTCTGGAAGATGTCGAGGACAATGTCCATCGCGCGCTTGGTCGTCATGATGGGCGGGGGCGGCGGGGGCGGCGGCGGGAGCGACGCAGGCGCAGGCGCAGGCGCAGGCGCAGGCGTGCGCGCAGGCGCAGGCGTGCGCGCAGGCACAGGCGCAGGCGTGCGCGCAGGCACAGGCGCAGGCGTGGGTTCGGCATCGGACACGTCTTCTCCCCTCTCCTCCTCGTCGGCGTCTTCGGCCGCGCCGCCGTCGAACAGGGCCGCATCCTCCACGCCCACGAACTTCGCGTGCGCATGCTCCGCACAGTTGAACTGGGTCGCGTCGAGGATGCTGAGGATGGTGGCGCGGGTGGCGCCGTGGACGGCGACGTGAGGCAGGCACTGGACGTGGTACGACAGCTTGCACTCGTGGCAGGCAATCTGATCATCCTCGTGGATGAGCTTCTTGCACGTGATGCACGTTTCGAGGGTGGCGCCCTCCGCCTCGGTGGCGGCGAATCCATCGCGGACGGCGGAGAGACGGACCGCGTGCATGGAGCAGTAGTACTTGAACTGCTGCTGAAGCAGGAGGAGCGTGTTCTTGTTGGGGCACACGAGGTTGACGCAGTCCGGGTGCACGACGGCCTTGCACGTGGTGACACTGCACTTCAGGTAGAGGATGCTCGCGTTGTGCCGGCAGATCTCGCACGTCTGGTCGTCGTTGTGGACGAGGCCCACCCCCTTCATCGTGCGCACCAAAGACATGGGCACCTTGTCGTCTTCCGCCACCAACTCTTCCTCGCTCTTCCGCGCGTAGCGCGCGACAGGGTCGACGTTAAAAAGAAAGTTGGCTAGTTCGGGCATGCCCACCTCCTTCTCCTTCGGGTTGGGAAGGATGCGCTGGCCCACGGTCCGAATGTGCTTCTCGGACGCGTCGGAGTCAATCGCGTTGGAGCACGCGCGGTAAAAGAGCGAGTGTCCCGCGGGACACTTGCTGGATAGATGCTGCTCGGCTTTCGGTCGCGTCACGTAGCAGCGGGGGCACCGGCCTACGCGAGGGGTTGGGGGGGGGGAGGGGGGGGGGGGAGTTTAGGTTCGCACGAAGGGGATGGCGACGGACGACGAGTAACGCGCACTTTTTCGAAACGGCACGACCGACATTCGGCGTCGGCGTCGGCGTCGGGTGAAAGAAAGCCCGGCTTTTTTTTGGCCCGGAAATGCCGTTGGAAGAGCCGTTGGGAAATGCTTTGTATGGTCAAAAATCGTTTCAATGGATTTATAAAAAAATCTTTACTACCACGAGATTTTTTACAACCACGTGGAAAAATCTTCGGGATCGGGGGGCAATCGTACGGTGATCGCTTTCATGGGCGTGTGAGCCACATGAAGCCTCCTTCTCTTTTCTTCCGCGAAAAGAGCGTGCACCGCCCGCATGTGCGCAACGGAGTCGCACTCGCGAAGGACGTCCATCTTGTTCGCAAGCTCCTCGGATGCGAGATTGACGAGGAGGCGGCTCGGGTCGTTGGCGTCAATCAGGTCGCATATGCGGTAGGCGACGACGCGCGCCTTGAGCGCGGTTTGGCCCAGATGGGCGCAGATGGCGACGTAAAAGTCGATCCGCAGTTGATCCGCCGTGCGGACAAACGCCACGTCGCGAACGGTGATTTCGTCCGACGGGTTGGGAAGAAACGACACCTCCGCCGGTCCGAACGTGGCCAGCAGCACGGCGTGAAAGGTGGCCGCGGATATGTCGCTGTGGCCTTGCGCGCTCGTCGAAACTTGGACGCAGAAATAGGGGATGACAGCGGCGAAGTTTAGCTCGGTCATCGGGCCATACTCATCCTTTGCACAGCGAAAGGTCGCCTGCTGGACGGCGTCGTCGTCCGATAAAAACAGTTTCACGCAGTCGGCGACAGGCTGCAGGACGTACTTCAGTATCATGCGAGACTGATAAAAGCCGTCGAAAGAGTCTAACGCCTCGGTCTCGATGACGACCATCAACGTGCGCAGCGTGTACGACGGGAAGGCGAAAAAGGTGCTCTTCAGCAGGTGAAGCAGGGTCACGCGCACATCGGCCGCGTCTTTCTTGGGGGCGGACATACCGACGTTAGGGATGCAGCCGACCCTACGTTCTCCAGGCACGCCCGAAGGCACGCCCGAAGGCACGAAGGCGCGCGGCCCGCTTGAAGGCCACCGTCCCTGAAGGCGCGCGCAACGGCAGCCGGACGACCTGAAAGCACGCCGCGACAGCCAACGGCGCGAAGGCGCACATGCGCGCAGCGACGGCAGCCGAAGGCGCGAAGGCGCGAAGGCGCGAAGGCGCGCAGCGGCGGCAGCCGGACGACCGAAGGCGCGCAGCGGCAGCCGAAGGCACGCCCACGGCGCCACGCGGCGGCAGCCAAACGGCACGAAGGCACGAAGGCACGAGAAGGCACGCCCACGCAACGCGGAGGGGGCGGATGGGACGGGAAATGGGATTGCGAATCTCGAAAACGTCACCCGACTTTATATGTGGTGAACAATGGTAGAGAGGATGGTCGTTTCGGCGAAAAGGCAGGCGCAGGCGCAGCCGAGGCCGCGGCCGCGGCCGAGGCAACGCGGCGGCGAGCCCTTCGCCGTGTCGGAGCCCACGCGCCGCGCCCTCCAGGAGGCCTTCGGCGTCGTCGATCCGCGCCCGATCCAGTCCGCCGCCATCCCCAAGGCGCTGGCCGGCCTCGACGTCTTCGCCAAGGCCGCGACCGGCTCCGGCAAGACGCTCGCGTTCCTGGTGCCCGTCGTGGAGCGCCTGGCGGCCGGCGGCCCGGCCGCGCTCGGCGGGGCCATCCGGGCCGTCGTGCTGTCGCCCGCGCGCGAGCTGGCGCAGCAGACGCACGACGTGGCCCGCCGGCTCCTCGCGTTCCACCCCGGCCTGGGCGCGGCGCTCGTCATCGGCGGCACCAGCAAGCCCGCGGAGGAGCGCGCGCTGGCGTCGCAACCGGCCGACCTGCTGGTGGCCACGCCGGGGCGGCTGGTGGACCACATGGAGGGCGGCGCCTTCGCGGCGCGCCTGGCGGCCGTGCAGGTGCTGGTGCTGGACGAGGCCGACCGCATGCTCGACGCCGGCTTCCGCATGGCGCTGGAGCGCATCGCGGCCGCGCTCCCGCCGACGCGCCAGAACCTCTTCTTCACGGCCACCACGCCCGAGGACGTCAAGGCGGTGGCGGCGCGCGTGATGCGCGCCGGCTACGTCTTCGTGGACGTCACCGACGGCACGGGCGAGGCGCCCGTCAACCCGCAGATCGCGCAGTCGTACGTCGTCGCACCGCCGGACCAGGTGTTCCCGGCGCTGCGCGCCGTGCTGGCGGCCAAGGTGGCCGAGCGCGCGGACCACCGCATCATCGTCTTCTTCCCCACCACCAAGCTCGTCGAGTTCGCGGCGGCGCTCTTCCGCGCGGCGCCGCTGGGCCTGCCGGTGCTCGAGGTCCACGGCCGCCTGTCGCAGAGCCAGCGCACGCGCTACACCGACGACTTCCGCGCCAACGCGGGGCGCGTGCTGTTCGCGTCTGACGTCGCGGCCCGCGGCGTCGACTTCCCCGACGTCACGCTCGTCGTGCAGGTCGGCCTCACCGACGCCACCACGTACGAGCACCGCACCGGGCGCACCGGCCGCGCCGGCAAGTCGGGCGAGGCGGTGCTCCTGCTGGCGCACGACGAGGCGCCGCTGCTGCGCGAGCTGCGCCCGATGGCGGCGTCGACGGCGTTCGTCCCGCCCTTCCCGGCGCTCACGCCCATCGCCGACGGCCGGCTGCAACGCGAGGCCGAGGCGGCGTTCGTGGGCCAGCTCGGCTTCCTCGCGGCCCAGGCCGGGCGCATGCGCTGGACGAAGGACGCGCTGGTGGAGCTGGACCGCGCCTTCTTCCGCGGCGCGGGCATGGCCGGCGCGCCCACCGTGGCGCCCAAGCTGCTGAAGAAGATGCACCTGGAGGGCGTCGCGGGGCTGGCGGCGCCCGCGCCTGTGGCGCCTGTGGCGCCTGTGGCGCCTGTGCAGGCGCCTGTGCAGGCGCCTCTAGCACCCGCACTCGTGTAAAAGACCTAAATTTCAAAAAATGGAGTGAACACCCTAAAAACATGCGTCCGTGACCACCATGAATTATTCGACTCTCCCAAACAAAGCGAGCGAGCGAGCCGCGTTTCTGAACGCGGCTCGACTCGTGATCACCTCGGAAGCGAACGGTAAACAACTATGTATATACATTGACAATCCATGGGACGCGGGGTAACGGTCGCCGCAAACCGTTGCATGGATCCCGCGCGTGTCCGTCTGGTTCCGGTGTGCTGTCCGAAAAAGGACGTTGTGACCGATTATGCAAATACCATCGTGATGTCCACGCCAAACATCGTCCGAGAGACGGTGGGCAAATTTTGGAACTCGGATTCGGATGTTTGGGTAGACGAAAACACCATTCGGGACTTGCCGCAGGTCCTTCTCAGCGAGATTGTGCGGTTTTGGTACGACACGACCAACCGATTGAGCGAACAATTCATCGAAAGTGTGCGTGAGATCATTCGGCACTATCGATGGGACTTACGCGTATTGGATCTCAACTGCAGTCTTCGCGGGTGCAAAACCACAGACACGCAAATGCTCATGCGTAAGTTGGACGGCGTCGTGCGGGGCACCGCGTACCGTTGGCAACTGGACGTGGTTGAATCCCACACGCGTCGCCCTGCCATGTATCGAAAAATGACGATGATGCGTGCGCAATATACGTTCATGCCCACAGACGTACGCTATAATCCGATGAGCGATGTGCGCTGCGATGTGTGTCATCTGGTGCATGCTCACGACGAGCGTTTGTGCGTATGCCATACGTGCAACCGCGGCTTTCACGCGTTTTGCGTCGGTTTGAAGGAGGACGAGGGCTTACAGTTTCATCAATGTCCGCGAGGAATAGGGTGTTCTACGGCACACGCCACTGCGACGGATTCGGACGTTCTAGACGTCTCTTCCGTCTCGGAAACAGAATGGAACACGTCGTCTACGGTCTCCGAGTCCATGCCATACAATTCAAAGAACGAGGAGGATGAGGAGGATGAGGAGGAGGCAGAATTGACGTTTCCGCTGTCCCCACGTGCTGCCAAGCAATGGAGAAAAAGGGTGTTGGACGACGAGTCCAGCGCGAGGCGACCGAAACGGACGGCCATGAAAACCGCGCTAAAACGCATCGCTCAATACTGCCAGGACGACGACGAGTGAGGTCGACGGCTCTTTTTTTTAGCGCACGGCCACGCGCACGCTGCCCGCGAAGGCGACGTCGTCGGCGAACTCGGCGGCGGAGCCGGGGTCGGGCACGCGGGTGAACCACACGTCGGGGAAGGTGACGAGCTTGCCCGGCGCGTAGCCCAGGAAGGCGCCCCACCAGGAGAAGGAGCTGTTGGCGCACACGCCGCCCAGCTCGCACGCGGCCATGCGCGCGAGGGTCGACACCTCGTCCGGCTCGTCGGCCACGACGGTGGTCAGCCCCTCGAAGGCCACGTGGGCGCGGCACCACGCGGGGTCGTTGCTGAAGACGAGCACCGTGGTGAGGCGCGCGCCGAAGGTGGCGCGCGCGAGGTCGACGGCGCGCGCGTTGTAGCGCGTCAGGTCCACGTTGTGCATGGGCACCTCGAGGTAGTCGCCCCGGCGCACGTGGACGAAGAGCGTCCCGGGCAGCGTCGGCGCGACGGGCAGGCGCAGCGTGCGCACGAACGCGTCCTTGCCGCCCTCCAGGTAGCGCTCGTGCTGGAAGTAGCCGTACAGGAGCAGCGAACCGGCCCCGGGCGCGGGGCGCACGGGGTCGTAGCACAGGCACCGGTTGGGCCGCTCGCGCACTTCCGCGTAGGGCCCGGAAAACGCGCCCTGCGGGAAGTCGGCGAACACGGTGTCGAGGTACGCCGAGCCGCTGTGCGCGCTCGGCTCCGCGCCGACGATGCGCGGCGCGCGCCCGGTGACGGCCGCCTGGCCGAACGCGGCCGCCGCGAGGAACAACCGGTTGCCCAGCCCCCCGCGGAGGTACACGCCGATGTCCATGGCGGCCATGGTCCGTTCATCGCTTTATGCGCCTTCAAAAAAAACACGCCTAAATCAAAAATTGAATCTCGACCACATGGCGACCGCGACGGCCAGGGGTCGGGGGTCGTCCTCGCGAGGTACTCGTTGAGCGACATGGTCGCCTTCTTGCCGCGGGCACCCCGCGGAACGGGCGCCATGGGCATCTTGGGCACCGCCTTGAACATCGGTGGCATGCACTTCACCGCGGGCGCGGGCGCGGGCGGGGGCGGGGGCGCGGGTGCGGGCGGCGCCCGCATGAAGTCGCCCAGGGTCATCCGCTGTCTGCAGCGCTGCGCGTTGTTGGGCGCCATGGGATGCCATGGCGCGACCGTCTCCACTCCAATTTTTCACACTGACAGACGAAACTCGTCCGCCAGCGCCGTCGCCACGGTGGGCGAGGCGCGCTTCGCGAGCGCGAACGCACGCCGCACGAGGTCGTCGGGGAACAGCTCCGCGCGCACTTCCGGCGCAGGGACGTACCGGCTGGCGACGAGGAAATAGTACGCCGTCGCGATGGCGTCGGCGACGTGCCCGTCCAGGTGCGCGAGATCGTGGCGCGCGTCCAGGCGCGCGTCCAGGCGTCGGAGGACACCCTCGACGCGGAACGGGTCGCACCCGTGCGCGGGCAGGATGGCGAGCACGAGCCGGCGCCGCGCGTCCTCGCGCACGGCCATAAAAACGTCGAATATCATCCCTCACGAGGAGGCAGACGACGAGGGGGCGGACGTGGCGTCGGAGCGGGTGGAGGAGGAGGTGGACGCGGGAGTGGGAACGAACGTGTCGGAGGTGGAGTCGGCCTGGATTCCCGACTGGGAAGATTCGGGCACCGTCGGCAGGAGCCACAGCCACGGCGGGTCGACGTGGACGCGGCGAGCTGGGGGAGGCACGGAATGGCGACGCTTTACGTACGGTTTAATCGGCAGAGGCGTCCATTCCATGCCCCTCGCGCGCGCATCTGGTAACCGATGCGATTAAATAATGGGCGGCCGCAAAGACTTAGGTGGGTACATTAAAGCCTACTTATTTTTGGGACACCCGCACGTTTGGCATAAAACAACCAACGTGTGATATAGCTATCAATCGAACACTTTACCATACGTGCATATTAAATAATTTTTATACAATGGAAAATACAGTTGAACACGGTGTCCCGTTTTATTTAAACAACGCTGTAACCCTCCGATTTTTCGGTTTCACTCCCCATGGCCGACACGCCGGGCGTCGCGCTGCTGCGCCATCTCGGCGTCGCGGTTCCCGCGGCCGCGGCCGCGGCGGCCAAGACCGAGCGCGACTTCGAGGTGCCCGGCCTCGACCTCCGCGGCGACGGCGACGGACGGTTCGTCGTCACCGCCGGCGGGCGCCGGTGGACGCTGGAGACCAAGGTCGCGCTCGCCGACGCGGACCTGCGCAAGCTCGCGCACCTCGTGGCCCGCCTCGCCCCGCCCGGCTCCGTCGCGTCCCTGCAGGCGGACGGACACAACGCCGGCAACGTGTTCGTCGGGCTCGTGCTCTCCTACGCGGAGGAGCGCGTGCCGGTGAACCTGGTGTCGGGGGACATCGGGTGCGGCCTCACGCTGGTGCCCGTCGCGCGGCGGGGCGTCCAGCTGCGTCGCACCGACGTCGCCGACCCGACCGAGTACCACTCCTGGGCGCTCGCCTGCATGCGCCGCGCGCTGAAGCGCGGCAAGCTCGCGGAGAAGGGGCTGTCCAACACGGCGTACCTGGACGAGGCCGTCGCCTTCTACGGCGCGGAGCTGGCGCCGTGGCTGCGCACGATGGGCGAGGTGCTCGCGGCGGTCGGGCTCGGCCCCGGCCCCGCGGACCCGCAGGAAGTGCTCGCCTACGTCGGCCGCTTCGCGCAAAGCCTCGGCTCCTCGGGCAACCACTTCATGGAGCTGGCCGCCGACGACGAGGGCGGCTACTGGATGGTGGTGCACTCGGGGTCGCGCGCGCTCGGCGCCATGGTGTACGCGGCCGTGGCCGAGGCGTGCCGCCTCACGGCCGACGGGTTCGAGGTCGCGACGGGCGAGCTGGCGCGCTTTTACGCGCGCGCCTACGACGCGCTGAACCAGTTTGCGAAGCTGAACCGCGTCGTCTGCGCCGTGGCCGCGCTCGACGCCATGGGCGCCGACACGAGCGCGGCGACGCTCAAGGCGGTCATGGTCGCGACGCCGCTCTTCGCGCCGTGCTCCACGGTCGCGACGCCGCTCTTCGCGCCGTGCTCCACGGTCGCGACGCCGCTCTTCGCGCCGTGCTCCACGGCGGCGCCGTGCGCCGCCGTGGCGCTGCTGGGCGGCCTCACGCACAACGGGCTCAAGGCGTTCGTGAACGACGAGCGGCGGGAGGTCATGCACGTGCTGTCCAAGGGCGCCATCGCGCTGTCCCGACGCGCGTCTGCGGCCATCGTCGCGCTCCGCGCGGGCGAGGGGTGCGTCGCCTTCACGCTGGTGGACCCGGCGTGCCCGTGGCGCGAGGCGACGCTTCGCGAGGCGCAGGAGGCGCGCGCCCTCGGCTACGCGCCCGTGCTGCTGAGCACGGAGGCCGAGGCGGGCATCGTGCTCGCCGGCCACGGCGCGGGCCGCGCGCAGAGCACGTCCGAGACGTCCCGGACGTCCACGTTCGCGGGCATCGCGGCCTACTACCGGCGCCACGACGTCGTCGGCAACCTCGCGCCCGGCGTGCTGGGCGACAACCCCGAGGTCGCGTACAAGCCGTCCGCCGAGGTCACGAAGCACCTGCCGCTGGGCATCGCGCGCACGGTCGCGCGCCTGCGCACGTGCGTGTCGCACAAGGAGGGGATGACGTACAAAAAGGCAGAGCGGGCGGCGTGCGCGGCGCACATCCGGGCCGCGGTCGATTCCGACCCGATGGCGCCGCTGTGGTGCGACTTCAACCTCGTGCAGGACCTCCTGACGCCGGAGGAGTACGCGGACGGCTGCGCGCGGCGCGACGCGCTGTTCGCGGCGCTCGACGCCAAGTATAGGGAGACTTAGCTTGTTTTTTTGTCAAGGCTAGGGTATAACATATACATGCCCAATTTGGAAGACATGTCGATTGCGGAACGACGAAGTGCGGCGGTGAGAGCGGCCGAAGAAGCCAGCCAGTCAGATGTCGAAGAATTTGGCGGCGGCGGACGCTCATCGCTAATCTTGTACAAAGGCCATCACCACAAGCTCCGGTCCGACGGGCGTTCCGAGTTCATCCTGTCCAAAGGGGTGCGCGTCTCGCTGGCGAAGGTTCGCGCGTGGCAAACCGCCCACAACAAATCGGCACCGAACTAGGCCACGCGGTACAGCGCGTCGAGGCGCGCCTTGCGGCGGAAGGCGGCGTCGATGCCGCGGGCCACCGCCGGGTCCGGGGCGCGCCCGGCGGTGGCCGCCGCGAGCATCTCCCGCTCCTCGTCCTCGGCCGCGTCCGCGTGGTGGTCGGCGACGGCCTCGAACAGCGTGTGCGCGCGCAGCACCGCGAAGGTGACGTTGTTGCGCTCGGCGTCCGTCCACGGCGCGGCGGCCAGCGGCGCCGGCCCCACGAGCGCCGCGAGCAGCAGCGCCGGCTTCGGGCGCGCGGCCATCGCGTGCAACGCGAGCGCCACGCGCGCGTGCGGGTACTGCGCCAGGCGGGCGGCGGCGTGGGCCACGATCGCGGGCGTCGACGCCGGCGCGGCGCGCGCCACGAGCGACGCCAGACGCAGCCGCGTGGCCTCCTCCTCGGGCTGCCGCAGCCCGCCGAGCGCCGCCAGGAGCTTGGGCAGCAGCCCCGTCTCGCCGTTGGGCGCGACCGTCGCCTGCAGCAGGCGCACGCCCTCGGCCTGCAGGTCGCGCAGCTTGGCGGCGGCCAGGCGCGCGATCGCGGCGCCGCGCTTGTCGTCCCGGGCGGGCCGCGCGCCCAGCAGGCACAGCCGCACGACCGCCTGCACCGCGAGGTGGCGCGCCGTCGCGTCGTTGGCCACGTCGGCCGTGGGCGCAAGGGCGCCGAAGTCGATCACGTCCTCGGCGGCGCCGAGCGCCAGCGCGGGGGCGAGCACGCCCGGCGACGCGCACGCGTCGACGAGCGCCTCCACCAGGCGCATCGCGTGGCCGGACGCCACGAGGTCGGCGGCCAGGAAGCACGCGTTGGCGACGTCCCCCTCCGCGATGCACTTCTTGAGCCGGGTGCCCGCCGTCGCGGCGGCGAAGCCCGCCAGCGTGCGGCCGCGGTCCAGCGCCTGCAGGCGGACGCGGTAGCGCGCCTGCAGCTGCAGCATTACACTACCGCTTATTTTTTTGGGCGAAGGGCGCGTCGTAGCCCTTGGCCGCGTTGGTGGCGGCGCTCGACGCCGCGAACGCGGCCCGTTCCGCCGCCGTCGCCCGAATGCTGCCCCTGCCGGCCGACTCGTCGAGCATGAAGGACGCGAGGCTGCGCACGAGCGAGCTGAGCGTGTGGCTCGACGACCACGCCTCCGGGTGGTGCGAGGTGAACGTCGTGCAGATGGGCGCGCCCACCTCGAAGCGGCCGTTGGGCGTGAGAAACGTCATCGTCGGCGGGTCGAAGGGGTACCCGTCCGGCAGCGCCACGCGGACCACGTACTCGCCGCCCGCGTACGGCGTGTCCGGCGCGCCGCGCAGCAAACAGAGGATCGAACGCGTGTTGGCTTCGTCCACGTGCAGCGTCGCGATGTCGGACGCGTCGTACGTGCGCACGTCCCGCGCGATGCGGCGCGCCGCGACGGTGGCCATCGGGATTGTTGGGATCAAAAAAAAATGGAGTCGACACGAAAAATTCATCAAACTTGAGCGCATGGAGTACAAACAGTACCGACACGCGTTCGCGACGTTCGTGAAGCGGTACAACGAAACGACGCCCCATTCCGAAACCGTCACGCGCGCGATGCGTTCCTTGCACGCCATGTGGCGCCAAGCCCATTCACCCGACGATGTACACTACTTCATGGGAATGGAGGAGCTGCATTTGCAACTGTGGGATGAGGTTTCCAGCATGGACGCGTTCAAGCGCTACATCGAAGCCAGCGTGGCGTATTTGGAGAAGCTCCTTGCGCACGCGCATGCGCACGCGCATGCGCATGGTTGCGGATCGCATGATTGCCATTAAATGATGCTCATCAGGTTCACGGTGGTGAGCAGCACCACGCGGCAGCACGGCAGGTCGACGCCCAGCTCGTCGAGCACGTCCCCCATGGCGACGTCGCGGTCCTCGTGGAAGCCGGGGCGGTCGGCCTTGAGCTTGGCCAGGCGCTCCGCGCGCTTGGCGTCAAAGTACTTGCACTTGTCCGACAGCACGCGGCCGCACGTGAAACACCGCACGGGGCACAGCATTCGCCTGCGATTGACAATGCGCGCAGAAAAAGAAGGGCGCGCGTCAGCCGCCGAAGTGCTGCAGCCGAAACGCAAACAGGTTGCACGTGCTCATGGACGCGTTGCACGTCCGGCACACGGGCATGAGGTTCCCCAGCTCCGTGGGCCCGTGGTCGCGCTCGCTCACGATGTGGCCGCACTCGAAGCTGAAGGGCGTGATGGTCTGCGTCTCGCAGACCGGGCACAGCGTGGCGGCGTCGCCGAACCGCTGGATCCACACCGCGGCGCGCAGCGCCTTGGGGATGCGCTTCTTTTTTTTCCGGACGGCGCCTGCGCCAACGCGTTTGCGCTTGCGCGAGGGAGCGGGAACGGGAACGTCGGGAGCGGGGGCGGGGGCGGGGGCGCTGTTCGAACTGCCCATTGGTCGCGGCACAGCCATTCGCGCTTATGCCGATTGTTTGAAAAAAAATTTCAAAAAAAAATTTTAAAAAAACGCCACCAGCAGCGGGCCGCATCGCGCGTGCCAGCGCGCCGTCGCCGACCACGCGGCCTCCACGTCGTCGGTGGCGCCGATCGCCACCACGGCTCCGGCGTTCGGCGGCGCGACCGCGGGGACGTCGGTGAGCAGGAGGTCCCATCGCCGGCCGTCGTCGTCGGGCGGCAGGCGGGAGGAGCGCGCCATGGCCAGCACGACGGCGCCCGGGCCGCCGGGCCGCGGCGGCGCGCGCAGGTCGACGGACAGCGACGACAGGGGCACGAGCTCGGAGAGGAGGGCGACCGTGCCCCACCGCCCCCGGGCGTCGATGCTCGTCAGCTCGACCCGGGCGCAGGCCGGCGCCCGGCATCGCTCGCGAAGGCACGCCACCAGCGTGGCCAGGTCCGCGCCGGTGGCCCACGCCGCGAAGCCGAGGACGGCGGCGTGCGCGTCCAGCGTGGCGGCCACGTCGCCGTGGTGGTCCGGGTCGTTCGCGTCCCGCAGCGCCTTCACGGCCAGCGCGGTGCCGGACATTTCACGCGATCGGGACGTAGCGCTTAAGCCGCCCCCCGGCCCCGGCCCCGTCCGCGTAAAAGGCGCTGGCCGCGATCGCGTCCATGTCCTTGATCTTCGCGGCGTCCATCGGCACCGTCGCGGCGCCGCACTTGGCGCACCGCGAGCCCGGGGCCGCGCACGCTTGGCACGTGGTGTGCCCCGCCGCGCACACGGCGCGCGGCATGCCGCGCGGGATGCATTCGTGCTCGCCGCACGTCAGGCACTGGGTCGCGGCGAGGGCGGGCCGACGGATGACGAACACGCGACGGTGGGCGACGTGGTTCGCCGCCTCCTCCGATCCGAAGTCAACCCACGCCATGCACTCCTCCTCCTCGCACGCGAAGCACAGGGCGTGCCGGGCGGCGTCCGTGCAGAGGCGGCTCGCCATGCGCGACGACAGGGTGCTCCACACGTAGCGCGCGAGGTCGACGCGCAACGGGCGGAAACGGCACGCCGCATCGTTCATATCGAACACGTCGAGCGTACGGAAGTCCCCGGCGGCCACGGCGGCCGCCTTGGCCGCCATGGTCAACGGCACAGTCGTCATGGGAGGGCGGCGAAAAATGGGTCCCGAAGATATGGAGGTGGCAAATGCTCGCCACGTGCTGGCCCAGCTGACGGCCGCCGAGGCGCGCACCTACGACGGCGGCGGCGGCCTGACCTCCGGCGACTTCCCCGGCACTTACGACGCGCTCGGCGCGCGCACTTACGACGCGCTCGGCGCGCGCACTTACGACGCGCTCGGCGCGCGCACTTACGACGCGCTTGTCGCGCCGCCCTCGCCCGACCTCGCGGCGCAGCTGCGCGACCCCGAGTCGACCATCGAGCGGAACGTGAACCGCTTCCTGCGGCACTACGAAACGGAGCAGCACACGCGCGCCGACCCGCGGTCGCTGCCGCTGTCGCAGCAGCCCATGGGCGCGCTGGCGTCCAACACCGTGTCGGCGCTGCTGGACACGGTGCAGGAGGTGACGTCGGCCCCCGCGCTCACCGTGGGCGGCGTGCTCGCGGCCATCACGCGCCCCGATCGCGCGGCCTACCTGGGCATCGTGTGCGTGGTCGTCGGCGCCGCGCTGGTGCTGCTGGACGTCGAGGCTTGAGCCTGAAGCCACGCGTGCAAGCCCGCCACGCCCACGTGCGTGGGCGGCGAGACGAGGGGGCGGTCGGGCGCGAACCACTGCACCGTGGGCACCGCGGTGACGCCGGGGTCCTGCGCGTAGCGGTCGATGTCGACGTCGAGCCGGTCCACGTCCACCGCGTCGGCCTGGAGGAAGGCGTCGACGATGTCGCGCGCCCGGCGGCACGGGGCGTAACAGGAGGACGCGGAAAACGTGACGAGGAGGGCGCGGTGGGCGTCGGCCGCGGCGAGGCGCGCCGCGAGCATCTCCCCTCTCTATCCTGCCGGCGTCGCCGGATTCGAGGCGGGTGAACGCACCCCTTTCAGGCCGACCTTGGCGAGCGCGTCCGGGAGCGGGGCGGGGGAGGGGGCAACGCGGGTCGGGAGCCCCTGCAGCAACAGCGCCTTGAACTTGCGCTGCAGGTCCGCGAGGGACAGCGTCACGGCCGCGGCCGTCGGATCGGCGATCGTGAGGTACTCAACCATGGTGCGTGACGGCGGGAACGGAAGGCGCGTGATGGCACCCGGCGACACGATCGGGGTTGGCCGCGCGGGCGGAGACGGAGAGGGCGTCGACAGACCGGGAGGAGACGTCGGCCGGGAGGGCGGAGACGGGGAGGGCGTCGGCCGTGCGGGCGGCCGTGCGGGCGGAGACGGGGAGGGCGTCGGCCGTGCGGGCGGAGACGGGGAGGGCGTCGGCCGTGCGGGCGGAGACGGGGAGGGCGTCGGCCGTGCGAGCGGAGACGGGGAGGGCGTCGGCCGTGCGGGCGGAGACGGGGAGGGCGGCGGCCGTGCGGGCGGAGACGGGGAGGGCGGCGGCCGTGC